>Ga0187889_10000067_pt1 | contig 108124 bp, 92 predicted proteins | sample June2016WEW_7_10_2_FD_132992 | JGI IMG/M metagenome (GOLD analysis project Ga0187889, IMG submission 132992) | Peatland microbial communities from SPRUCE experiment site at the Marcell Experimental Forest, Minnesota, USA - June2016WEW_7_100 | ecosystem: Environmental > Terrestrial > Soil >... | reverse complement strand
CGCTGGCCCCCCGTCTGAGCGTAAACTAGCAGGTTACGGGGCCCCCGCGCGGTCAAAGCCATGAAGTGGCCGGGTCGTTTCGCCCTCAAGATGTTGGGTGGGATGCTGCTGGTCGCGCTGCTGGTGGCGCTGTTGTCGGCGTCCGCTTTCTATTACGTCGTGCGCAGGTTTGCCGACTTTTCCGTGCAGCAGTCGCAACAGGGGGAAAGGGCGTCCGAGCACGTGGCCGAGATCTTTCGCACCTACTTCGCCGAGCGCAACGAGAGCTTCGAGCGGCGTGCCCGAGCCATCGGGCGAGCCGGTGTAATGGACATCGCCGACATCGCCAACCTGGCCGGCACCGAAGGGCTCTTGCGTGCCCGCCTGCTCGAAGGTGAACGCGTGCTCGCAGCCTGGGCAGCCGAGCCCGAGTTGCTGGCCAACTCGCGGGCGGCGCCGCCCATAGTCGTTGCCTTGCCGCCCGAGCCAGCACCACCGCTGGCCCAGGCATCGACGCCGGAGCCGCCACCGCCGCGCGTGCTCGAGCTCACCTTCGGGATTCCGTCGCGGATGTACGAAGGCTTCCTGGCGCTGCGTGGGGCCATAGACCAGCAACAACAAACCGCGCGCGTTTACGACCTCATCTTGCCCAGGTTCTTACGCCAATACGCGCTCTTGGTCTTGGCCATGCTGGCGGCGGCGCCTTTACTGGGCTGGCTATTCGCCCGACGCGTCACAAGCCGGGTAGGGCGTCTGCACGATGCGGCACTCCGGGTGGGCTCGGGCGATCTCGAGGTTCGAGTCCGACCCAAGGGCAGAGATGAGCTCGACCAGCTCGGCCTGGCCTTCGATGCCATGGTGGCCGAGCTGGCCCAGGCCCGGTCGCGGCTGGCATACCTGCAGAAGGTGTCGGCCTGGCAGGAAGTGGCGCGGCGACTGGCCCACGAGATCAAGAATCCCCTCACGCCCATCCAGCTGGCGGTGCAAGAGCTTGCCTCCAAGTACCCGGGTGACGATCCGTATTATCGGAGCTTGCTCGCTACCGCGAGCGAAATCCTGCGCGAGGAGATCACCAGCCTGCGCCGTCTCGTCGACGACTTTTCCGCATTTGCCAAGCTACCCAAGGTCGAGCCCGCTCCCGTCGACCTCCACCATCTGCTTACCGACGCCGTTCGCCTACAGCCGGAGTGGCAGGGCTTGATCGAGGTAGCACCGGCCCACGGGCCAGTGCCGGCTCTGTGCGACCGGACGCTATTTCTCCGGGTCATTGCCAATCTGGTCGAAAATGCCCTGCAGGCTGCCCAGGCCGTCGGGCGGACGGCCGAGATCCGCTTGTCCGCCGAGCTACGCGGCGATCGATCGGTAGTGGTGGTGGATGACAACGGCCCGGGCGTGCCCGAGGTGGCACGCCAGAGCATCTTCGATCCCTACGTCACCCATCGCCCTGGAGGGACCGGGCTCGGTCTTGCCATTGTACGCAAGATCGTCATCGACCACGGCGGCGATGTGTCGGTAGAGCCCGCCCCATCCGGTGGCGCGCGCTTCGTGATCGAATTGCCGGCGCCATTGTAATGGGAACCCTGAGAGGGTTCCCAAACCCTCCCGCGCTCGGGCTCCGGCGGGCGAAGCCCGCCTACGCCAACGCGGGTGATGGGAACCCAGTCGGCCGGCGTTCTTGGGGGCGAGCGCAGCCCAGCTTTGCTGGGCGGAGCGAGGGGGGACCGGGGGACTGCGAGCGAGAGCGAGCCAGTCCCCCGTGGGATAGCCGGTTCCCAAACCCTCCCGCGCTCTGGCTCCGGCGGGCGAAGCCCGCCTACGCCAACGCGGGTTGAGGATGACTTACGAGGCGAGGGCGACCACGGTGCGGCGATAGATGTCTTCCGGCGAGCCGTCGGCCGGGATGGACACGAGCAGGCCGCGCTGACGGTAGTACGCCGCCAAGGGCGCCGTGCTCTGCTCGTAAGCCTGCATGCGCACGCGGATGGACTCGGGACGGTCATCTTCGCGGATGATGAGCTTGCCGTTGCAGTTGTCGCACACGTCCGCCACCTTGGGCGGCTTGGTGGCCACGTGGTAGACGGCTTTGCACTGGCTGCAGGTACGCCGGCCCGACAGACGCGCGACTATCTGCTCGATGGGCAGGTCGTAGCTCACCACGGCGGAGAGCTGCAGCGACAGATCCTTGAGCATGGCGGCTAGCGCCTCCGCCTGTTCGACGGTACGGGGAAAACCGTCGAGCAAGAAACCGCCCGGGCAGCGCAGGCAGCTCGGGCGCTCCCGCACGATGCCGATCACGGTTGCATCGGGCACCAGCTCGCCGCGCTTCATGTGCTCGAGGGCGGCGTTGAGCGCGGGAGTGCGCTCGCTGGGATCCAGCGTCTTGGCGGCGCGGAAGACGTCGCCGGTCGAAAGATGACACGGGCCCAGCCGCTCGCTGATGAGCTCGGCTTGCGTGCCCTTGCCCACCCCGGGGGCTCCCAGCAGGACCAGCCGGTAGGCGCGCGCACCTGGCGCCAAAGTGACTTGACAATGGGCGGTGCCGCCCTTGAACCATGCCGTGCGATCGTGTTGCGCTTGAGCCATCTTGGCCGCGCACCTTACCATAATCATGGGGGCGGGTTGCTCGCCATTGTGAAAAGGGTCCCCGCGATGCGCGCCTGCGCTCACGTGAGCTATGATGCAATGGCTTCCATGAATCTCGAGCAGTATGACCTGGAGAAGATCGCCGCCAAGGTCGGCACCCCCTACTACCTTTACGATGCGGATCTGCTGCGCCAGGCGCTTGGGCGTCTGGAAGCCCTGGCGGAGCGCGCCCACCTGACCGTCCGCTACGCGATGAAAGCGAATTCAGCGCACCAGGTCTTGCAGCTGGTGCGTGCGGCCGGATTTTGGATAGACGCGGTGAGCGGGAACGAAGTCGTGCGCGCCTTGCGTGCTGGCTTCCCCGCGGGGAACAACCCACCCGCTATCATGCTCACCGCGGACGTCTATCGCGACAACGCCATGGCGGTCATCCTGGACCACGGGGTGATGCCCAACCTGGGCTCGCCCGGGCAGATGCGCGAGCTGGCGCTGGCCGGATATCGTGGTCCAGTTACCTTGCGTATCAACCCCGGGTTCGGCCACGGTCACGTGCAGGCATGCGACACGGGGGGGCCATCGTCCAAGCACGGCATCTGGCACCAGGACCCCATGTGGGCCGAGGTGGCCACACCGCGGGCAGACGGTATGCAAGTCGTCGGTTTGCACGCCCACATCGGCACGGGTCCCGATGCGCACGATTTCGAGCGCAACATGCGCAAGCTGGCCGACCTATTTGCCCCGCTTTTGTCGCGCTTTCCCGATCTCCAAGCGGTTACCTTCGGCGGCGGCTTGCCCCACCCCTATCGCCCGGGCGCGCCGGCCTATGACCTGGACGGGCTTGCGCCGGTGCTCGCGGCAGCGGGGGCTCGCTTCGCCTCGCTGTGCGAGCGGCCGATTCGCGTCGAGATCGAGCCCGGTCGCTACGTGGTAGCGGGCATGGGCATCCTGGTAAGCCGGGCGCACGACATCAAGAGCACCCTCGACAACGAGAAAGGGCGAGGACACCGGTTCGTCATGGTCGACGCTGGATTCTGCGACCTGGTCAGACCCGCCATGTACGGTTCCTACCACCATATCTCCATCGTCGGTCGAGGAGCGCATCGTCCGTGCGAGCCACTGGTGGTCGCGGGCCCCCTGTGCGAAAGCGGCGACGTATTCACCCGCGACCAGCACGAGCTGATAGAACCCCGCTCGCTGCCTCTGCCCGAGCCCGGCGACCTCGTGGTGCTCCACGACGCGGGCGCCTACGGCGCGGCCATGAGCTCGAATTACGTCTCGCAAGGCCGCGTGCCCGAGGTGCTCTGGGATCGTGGCCAGGCGCGACTCATAGCCAGGCGCGAGACCGTCGACGATCTGGTCCGCCGCGAGTGCAACGAGGAGCTGTAACCGGCTTTGGGCTGCGGGCTCTCAGCTCGTGCACAGGTTCTTGTCGCGCATGATCTTCTGCAGGCTGTGCAAGCGCTCCCGGGTTTGGGCGGCGCGCGGCGAACGAGGGTAGCGCTTGGCCAGATCCTGATACATGGCCTTGGCATCGCCGCAGAATCTGAGCACCACGAATGATTCGGCTAGCTGCCACATAGCCTCGGGCACTTCGGCCGAGCGGGGAAAACGTTGGATGAGGTTGGAAAATTCCGCCACCGCGTTGCTGTGCTTGAGCTCCTGGACGTACGAGATCCCGATCTGGAGCAAGCCGGTGGGTGCGCGCGCATCATCGGGGAAGCGCTGGATGAACGAGCGCAAGAAGCGCCGAGCCTCATCGCGCTGACCATCGGTCAAGCGTCGCTCGGCCTCTTTCCACAGCGCCTCCTTGTCCTCGGGCATGGTAGGCGCGACGCGGTCCTCGATGTGACCCAGGGTCGAGACGTTGGCGTTCACCTGCTTTGCCAGCTCGCCGACCTGATACTTGGCTTCTTCGATCTTGCCGGTCAGGGCCGCGATGTCGGTCTCGTTCTTGGCGACTCGCGCCCCCAGATCAGCTGAGTTTCGGCCTAGCAGGGCGGTAGCTTGGTCGAGCACGACGCGCAGCTGCGCAACCTTCTGGTTGATGTCGCGATCGCGTAATTCCATCGCATCGAGGCGCTCGCGCAGCCTGGCGATGTCGCTGCTCATCTTCTCGCCTTCGCCGCTGGTAACACAGCCGGCCAGAGCGAGACCCAGCACGAGCACCACGGCGGGCCGGGCCCGCCGTAGCCAAAGCGGGGAAGGGCGGGGAAACCCTTCCCGAGTTTTCACTACTTCCATTCCGAATCGACGCGACGATCCTTGGCCCAGGTGGCCTCGTTGCTGCCTGTGGCGTCGAGATTGCCGCGGGGCACTGGACGCAGGCGACCACTATCGATTCCGGCCTGGCGCAGATAATCACGGGCAGCTTGCGCGCGACGGTCCGAGAGGGCCATGTTGTACTCGGTCGTGCCGCGCGGGTCGGCGTGACCGACGAGGTCAACGGTGCGCGTCGTCTTCTTCAGGCAGGACGCGTTGCGCGACAGGGCGGAAGTCGCATCCTTGCTCAGCGTCGAAAGATTGAACCCGAAATACACCGACTCGAGGGGGCACGGCGGACCTGCCTCGGGCTTCTTCTCCGAGCCGACGCAGCGACCGCGCTTGCAATCCTTGTCCTGCGGGCAGTCCTCATCGCGCATGCACTGAGCACGGGTGCAGCGGCCGGCCTCGCAGATGTTGCCCGCCTCGCACTCCATATCGGACTGGCAGGCCCGGCAGCGGTTGCCGAGGCACTCGAGTCCCGCCGGACATTGAGATTTATCGGTGCAGTAGCCGGGGATGGCGTTGCACTTGCCGTTGCTGCACTCGCGTCCCGGGCCGCAGTCATTGCTGTCGCGGCACTGCTCACACTTGCGGGCGATGCAGAACTCCTTGGCCTTGCAATCCTTGTCCGTGTCACACGCCGGGTAATCCGGCTTGCACGACGTGGTAGCCAGAAACAACGTGGCCACAAGAAATCCTAACTTCCACTGGTAGTTCTTCATTTGCATAGCTTTCCTGGTTGGGCTTTCTAGGGCGGCCTTGACGGCCTGTCAATGCCTCGCGGGGAGCGAGTATATCGTGAAATCACGCGACAGCGCGAATCCGTGCTATGGGTTCGCCCAGGCTCGCCAGTCTCCCATGGGTTATCTCCTAGGGGTCCTCACCTCACATATATACGCCAAGTTGGCGGGAATTCTGCTCCTCTGCGGGCTGGGGCTGCCCATCCCGGAGGATGTGTCCCTCATCGCCGCGGGGTACCTGGCTCATCTCGGAACCGTCGAGCTCCACACCGTATTCCTGGTCTGCTTTGCCGCGGTGCTCTGCGGTGACTCGCTGGCGTTCGTGGTTGGTCGCGGCATCGGAACCAAGCTACTGGCCACGCACTTCGGACATCGCTACTTCTCGCCCCGGCGTCAGTTGCGCGTCAGGGCATATTTTCGTACCTACGGCAGCAAGGTCGTCTTCGTCGCGCGCTTCTTGCCTGGCTTGCGCTTCTCCATCTTTCTCTCGGCTGGCATGCTGCACGTCAGGGCCTACGTCTTCATCGTCTACGACGCTCTGGCGGCTTTGCTGTCGGTTCCCATCCTCGTCTACACCGCCTGGTTCTTCGGTGATCGCATCGACCAGGTGCTCAAGTGGGCCAAGCGCTCGGAGTATGGAATATTGATCCTGGCCGTGATTTTGGCGCTCTTCTTGGCGGTGAAGCTGTATCGCAAGCGCCGTCACCACCCCGCGGTAGCGGCCGAGTGAGCGGGACGCGAGGAACGGCGGCCGCGGGGGAGTGGAGCTCGAGGCGGGAAAAGCGGATGGTCAGGGCAGGCGAAGCTGCGCTCCCAGCCCGAGGTCCACGTCGACGCGGAACCAGCGCACGAAACCCAGGGTTTCTCCGAACTGGGCGAAGAGACCTACGTTGCGCATAACATCATACATCAGCCCGTTGGCGTTGCGGAAGCCGAAGTCGCTGTTGGGCGTGTTGGTGCTCGGATAGTAGGTTTCATAGTCATAAACTAGCTGGAGGGTGGTGTAGAACTTGAGCGCCAGGTCGCGGTCCAGCCAGAAGCGCAGCCCGGGTGCGATGGCAAACTGATGGCGATTCGAGTCGAAGGTCGCGGGATCGGCTTCGAGGCCGTAGCGCAGGTCAACCATGGCGTCCAGGCGCGCCATCACGCCGAAGGACAGGCTGAAATCGAGGAAGGTGGGCAACCGCCTGGCACAGACGGGCTTGTTGGCCACGCCGCTGCTATCGGCGCACGACTGGTTGTCGTTGTAGCGGACGATCATCCGATAGCCCGTTCCCGGCATGGCGGAGAGCCCGGTTTGCAGCCAATGGCTACGGGTCGCTGCACCGCCGAAGTGCGCCGGCGCCTCCCCGCCGGGCGCCGATTCTCCTGCTGGTGCCGGAGGCTCGCTTGCTGCGCCGGTGCTGGGGAGAGGAGCCGGGACGGTTGCCTGGTTGGCGATCTCCGGCCGAGCAGCAGGCGCGGAGGCGGAGCTTTCGCTATCCTGTGCGCGCGCGGGCTTGCTCGCGGCTGCCGCAACGACGACCATCATGAAGAGCGCAATGACCGACTTGGACGGGTACCTCATGGCGGGCCCTAGTATCGAATGAGCGCCCAGCATTTACTAGAGCTGGAATCGGCGGAGGGGCCGCAATTTGCGCGGTCCGGCGCGGACGGCTTGTCCCGGCGGAGCTTTCTCGGCGCGATGGGCGCCGTGGCGGGTGCCGTGGCGCTGCTGGCGACCTCGGGTACCGCTCGCGCTCTGGGCGAGCTGTCGCGCTTTCGCTTCTTGCGCTTGCATCTCCCTGACCTGCCCGATCCTCACCCGAGCGCCCTGCGCCGCCTGGCCTGGGAGCTGGAGCGGCGGACCAGCTTGATCACCCTGGCCGATCCCATCGAGCTGCCGCCCGCGAGTCCGGAGCTGTTCCGCTATCCGCTTTGCTTGCTGTCCGGCGATCACGCCTTTGCCATGCCCTCCGCCGCCGATATCACCCGGCTCCGCCGTTACCTGACTTTCGGGGGCTGCCTGTGGATCGATTCGGCGGAAGGTCGGGTGGGAGGAGATTTTGACCAGTCGGTGCGACGCATGCTCGCGTTGGTGCTTCCCGGCGATCTCCCCAAGCCCGTCCCGGACGATCACGTCTTGTGGCGGTCGTTCTACATCTTGCACGACGCCCCGGGTCGTCTGCTGCTTCCGGCCCGCCTGGAGTGCGTCGAGCGGGACCGTCGTCTTGCGGTCATCTACTCCCAGAATGACCTGTGCGGTGCCATGGCCCGCGACGGTTTCGGCAGGTGGGAGCACAACGTGAGCCCGGGCGGCGACGAGCAGCGCGAGCGCTGCTTTCGTTTTGCCGTCAACCTGGTCATGTACGCCATGTGCCTGGATTACAAGACCGAACAGGCACACATAGACTTCATCATGCGCACCCGGAGGTCGCCTCCGTGAGGCACCTGCGGATCATAACCGACTGGCGGCTGGCCTACGGTGCTCGGCTCAGCCGGGCGACCCTGGTGCTGCTCGCGCTGCTCGCCCTCTTGGCCTTGGCCGCGTCGGCCTTGGCGCTATGGCGCGAGCGACGTCGGGGTGGCGTGCTCGGGCTCATGCTCCTGCGCGCCTCCGCCATCGGTGTCTGCCTCCTTATCTGTCTCGAGCCCAAGCTCGAGCTCAGCCAGGTGAGCATCGTGCCCAACTACGTCGCCGTCCTGCTGGACAGCTCGCGTTCGATGACGGTGTCGCCCCCCGACCGAGGGCCGACTCGCGCGCAGCGCGCCGCTGCCCTCCTCACCGCGGCCGGACCGCGTTTTGCCGACTGGGAGGCCAATGGGCACCGGCTCGAGTTTTACACTTTCGGCGAAGCCCTCGCTCCCGCCACGCGCAATGCCTTGCCCGCGCCCCAGGCCGAGAGCACACGGATCGGCGAGGCGCTGTCGGAGCTGCGGACGCGCTTTGCCGGCCGTGACCTGGGCGCGGTCATCGTGATCTCCGATGGCATAGACACGGGACGCATCGGACGGGGACCTCTCGACGGAGAAACCCGGCGCACCCTCGAGGCCTTGGCGGCACCCGTGCACACCGTGCTCGTGGCAGAGAAGGCCTTGCGCGACCTCTCCATATCCAGTGTGCTCGCCGACGATTTCGCCTTTGTCCGCACGCCGGTGAAGCTGGTGGCCACCCTCGCGCACCAGGGGCTGGACGCGCGCATGGTCGATGTCTCCTTGCTGCGCGACGGGCGGTTGGTCGACGTCAAGACGGTGCTCTTGCGCCAGGGGGCCGAGGAGGAGACCGTGACCTTCGACTTCGTCCCCGACCATCCTGGCAACTACGTCTTCGAGATCAGGACCCCCGTCTTGACCGGCGAAGCCCTGGAGAGCAACAACCACCGGCTATTCACCCTCAAGGTCATCCGCGATCGGATTCGTATCCTGCACGTGTGCGGCCGGCCATCGTGGAACGAGCGCTTCCTCCGCTCCCTGTTGCGGCTGGATCCGAACGTCGACCTGGTGTCGTTCTTCATTCTTCGTACCGACAGCGACGAGATGCCCTACGGCCAAGGCGAGCTGTCGCTGATCCCTTTCCCGTACCAGGAGATCTTCGACGAGCAGCTCAAGTCCTTCGACCTGCTCATCTTCGACAACTTCAATTTCAAGCCCTACTGGGTCGAGCCCTACCTCCCCGGCGTGCGCGCTTACCTCGAGGGCGGGGGGGCACTGGCCATGATAGGAGGCGACTTGTCGTTCGCCAGCGGCCTGTACGGCGACAGTGCTCTGCGCGATGCGCTGCCGGTCGCTCTGAATGGCATCGCGCCCGAGGGGCCGGGTGCTTACACCACCGACAGTTTTCGCCCGCGTCTGACCGAGGACGGGCGAAGCCATCCGGTAACGGCGTTGAGCCTGGACGGCGCGCTCAATGAAGCGCGCTGGGCGGCGCTGCCACCACTGGTGGGCATCAACCGGGTGGCCGGGCTTAGGCCGGGAGCGCGCGCCTTGCTCGTCCATCCCACGCACAAAAGTGGCGATGGCAAGCCGGCCCCGGTGTTGGCCGTGTCCGATGTCGGCAAGGGGCGCAGCTTGGCGCTACTCACCGACTCGGCCTGGAATTGGGGCTTCCAGGCCGCGGGTGCCGGCGATGACGGACGTGCCTTCCAACGCTTTTGGGAAGGTGCCATACGCTGGCTGGTGCGCGACCCGGCTCTCACCCTCCTGCACCTCGATCTCGACAAGATCGAGTACCGGCGCAATCAGACGGTATCGGCTCGCGTGCGCGCCTTGCGCAGCGACTACACCCCGGCGAGCGGGGTCGAGGTCACGCTCGAGCTGCGGGGGGTGGAAGCGGCCGAGAGCACCTCGCCTTTGCGCACCTTGAAGGTTACCACCGGCGAGAGCGGCGAGGCCCAGGTCGAGCTCGCCGGGTTGGATGCGGGCGCTTACCGTCTGGTCGGCGAGGCCGTGTTGGATGGCCGTAAGGCCGTGGAGCGCGCGACGTTCGTGGTGCGCGGCGAGGGCCATGAGCTCGACGATGTCATCGCCCGCGATGCCGTGTTGCGCGAGATCGCCGGGGTGAGCGGAGGCGACTTCGAGGCGGGGGCGCTGGGCGCGGTGCGCATCAAGCCGCCGCGCCAGGTCCGCGTCGGCAGTCTGCGTAGCATCGAAATCTGGTCGAATCCGCTGGCTCTGCTGCTCGCGCTCGGGCTGCTGGCCGCCGAGTGGGCACTGCGCCGGCGCCGTGGACACCTCTAGGCCATGGCAGGTCGCTGAGCGCTAGGAGGCCTCAGGCCGCGCATTGCTCGACCGACTCCGGCTAACTCGACCGACTCCGGCTAACTCGACCGACTCTGGCTAACTCGACCGACTCCGGCTAACTCGACCGACTCTCGCTACTTCCACCAGCCGGAGCTGGCTGCGTCGTCGAATACCTCGGCCAGGAGGCCGAGTGCGTTCTTGGCCGTGGCCACGTCGATGGTCAGGGCGGGTTGGATGCGAAAGCTGGCGGAGTAGGCCATGGTGAGCAGACCGCGCCGTACGCAGTCGCGGAAGATTCGCTCGGTTACCGGCCGAGGCAGCGGCTCTTTGCTGGTCTTGTCGCGCACCAGCTCCATGCGCAGGAAGAGACCCTGGCCCTGCACGCACCCGACGAACGGGTAGCGGTCGACAAAGCCCTCCAGCTCGCGCAGCATGGCGGCGCCCACCTCGGCCGCGTTCGCCACCAGATCCTCGTCGTCTATGATCTTGAGCGCGGTGGCTCCCGCCGTCGCGGCCAAGGGATTGCCGCCGTAGCTCGACGACGAGCCCGAGGGATTGCTCCAGGGTTTGGCGGCGGAGATCTCATCGGTGGTGACGATACCGGAGAGGGGAAATCCCCCGCCGAACGCCTTGCCCACGGTCATGATGTCAGGGAGCACGCCGGTATGCTCGACGCCAAAATGCCGGCCCGTGCGCCCCAGGCCCGTGATCATCTCGTCGGCGATCAGCAGCGCACCCAGCTCGTTCGCCAGCTCGCGCACGGCGGGTAGGAACTCCTTGGGCGGAATGACATTGCCCGCCGTACCCTGCATGGGCTCGACCACTATGGCGGCGATTGATCCTGCGCCGGCCACCTTGAGCTGCTTGCGCCCAAAATCGACGCAAGCCACACCACACTGCGGATAATGCATGGATAACGGACACCGATAGCAGTCGGCGTACGGGATCTGGTGCGCGCCCGACGGCATCGGCCCCAGCCCTTCCTTGAAACGCGAGCCCATGAGCGACAGCACGCCCATGGTCTTGCCGTGGAACCCGCCCCAAAAGCTGACAAGCTCGTGCTTCTTGGTGTAGCACTTGGCCAAGCGCAGCGCGCTCTCCACCGCTTCGGCGCCGCTCGAATAAAGCTGCAGCCGATGGAGCGCCTTACTGGGCGTGCGCGCCGCCAGACGTTCGCAAAGCAGGGCGCGCGCCTCCGAGGTCAGCGCTCCGACCGCGGCCCGCGCCATTTGCGCCTGCAAAGCTTGCACGTAAACCGGGTGACAATGGCCGAGGGCGTTGACCGCGATACCGCCGATGAGGTCGAGGTAGGTATTGCCATCGACGTCGGTGATCGCGCTGCCCTTGGCATCGGCCACGGCAATGCCCGCCATGAGAGCGTAGCCCTGCAAACCGGGCGCGATGTGAGCATCCTCGCGCGCCCGCAGCTCCCTGCTCTTCGATCCGGGGACTTCCGTGACGATTTTGGCCCGTTGGTTCTTCGGTTGCGTTGGGTTCATGCGGCGAGCTTCTTGATCCTGACCAATTCCGCGATGCGAAGCATACGGCGGATGGCAGAGACATTGGCTACCACGGCCACGACCAACATGGCCAGCTCGACCGGAGCCTCTCGCCCGAGCGACAGGGTGGCAAAGCGAGGCGAGCTCGGTACCAGGAGCTGCCAAAGCGGAGCCAGCCCGCAGCCGAAGATTACGTACACTGCCCGCTCCGCTCGGCGCATGGCGCCTTTGGGGGGCGCGACGCCCAAGGCCTCGGCTTTCGCCGTCGCGTAGCTCACCATGAATGCCCCCAGGATGGCACCCAGACATATGACGTCGGCGAGAGGCATGTTACGGAAGTACACCGCCAGGCCGGCCAGGAGCAGGTACTCGACGTAGCGATCGACGGCGGCGTCGAAGAGCTCACCCACGTCCGACATGCTGTTGTACCGGCGCGCCAGCATGCCGTCGAACATGTCGCAGAACCCGGAGCCGGTGGCGAGCAGAGCCCCCGCGCCGAAGTGGCCGAGGGCGATCAGGATGGCCGACGCCGCCGCTGGCGCCAGGGAAAAGGCGGTCACCATGTTCGGGGTGACGCGGGCTCCGTAGAGCAGGTTGACCAGCGGATTGAAGAGCTTGTATGCCACTTCCATTATCCCGCGGCCGAGCATCACTCCCCCGTGGCCCTCGAGCCTCTGGTTGCCGGCGCGCGCCGGGAGCAGCGCAAACAGGCTCCAGGTGGAGGCGACGAGGATCACGAACCCCGAAAGGATCAAGGAACAGATGAGATCCACCATTTGCACGCATAGTGAAGGAATTATCGCACTCCTTCAAGCCGTGCCTGAGCAGACCAGCTGGGCGAGATGACGGTGCAGGTTGTTCACGAGTACTTGCATTGCCTTGCAACGTGCTAGGCTGGCGCCCATGGCGGATGATTGGGAGAGGTTGGTGGAGCAGCACTTGCACTTGGTGCATGCGATTGCAGCGAGGCAGCAGCGGCGCCTGGGCAAGACGATGGAGCGCGGGGACCTGGTGGGCTATGGCACCCAGGGGCTGATCGAGGCCGCGCAGAAGTACGACCCCAAGGTGGGCAGCACATTTGCGACTTTTGCCTACTACCGCATCCGCGGGGCGATCTACGACGGAATGCGCATGATGGCCTGGTACTCGCGCTCGGAATACGCGCGCTATCGCGCCGAGGAGCGGGAAGATGCCTATCTGGCCGCGGCTGCCGAGCAGGAGGATGCGGTACGCGCCGCTAACCCCGACGTGGCATCGGGAAAGCCGGCGCGGGGCAAGGAGGAATTGCTAGGTGACATCGCCCGGCTGTTGGGCGGACTGGCCGCAGTGCGCATCGTTTCACTCGAGGCGGCGCGCGAGGTGCCCGACCAGCGATCGCGGCCCGCCGACGAGCAGATCGCGACCGAGGAAGCAAACCAGCTCGTGCGCGAGGCGTTGGCCGGGCTGCCGGAGAAGGAGAGGCGTCTCATCGATCTTTACTACTATGGCGATATGAATCTCCAGGAGGCCGGCGCCCAGCTAGGTCTGTCGAAGTCGTGGGCTTGTCGGCTCCACAACCGCGCCGCCGACCGTCTGCGCGCATTGCTGGCCGAGCTGCAGGAAAGACGCCGGCGGCCCTGACCCTGTGCGCCATATGCGCGGCCCGCCCTGGCCGGGCCCGCGCGCTTCGTCCCTGCGCAACTAACCGCCGCAACCAACTGTATTGATGCTAAGGTCGCGCCATGCGGTGCCTGGGGATGGGGTTGGGGATGCTATTGCTCTTCGGTTGCTCGGCGGCAATAGAGCACGGCTTGGGCGAGTCGAGCGCGAACGAGATCGTCGCGGCGCTCGAGCGTGCTGGGGTGCCGGCTGGCAAGACGCGGGATGAAAGCAAGGGTGACTCATTCGTGGTCTCCGTGGCCAAGGCGGACGTGGCGCGCTCGATCGAGCTCTTGCATTCCCTCGGGCTGCCGCGGCCCGAGCGCGCCGGCTTTGGCGAGCTTTACCGACAGAGCAGCTTCTGGCCCAGCCCTAGCGAGGAGCGGGCGAAATATCTGGAGGCGTTGACCGGCGAGATTACGCAAACCCTCGAGGCGGTGGAGGGCGTGGCGCGCGCGCGCATTCACCTGGTCTTGCCCGAGCCCGACCCAATGGACGGCAGGCCTCGGGTGGCTGCCCAGGCCGCGGTTCTGCTCAAGCTGCGGACCGGTCAGGCGCAGCCGATCTCCGAGGGAGAGGTGCGTAAGCTGGTGGCCGGCAGCGTGCCCGGGCTCGACCCTCGTGCGGTAGCCGTCGTATTCACTGCGGCTGCGGCCGCGGCCGCGGGCGTGGTGGAGACCCCGGCCGAGCTGGTTGCACTGGGACCTCTGCGCATGACCGCCGACACGCGGGTTGCCATGGTCATCATCGGCGGGGCGGCCGCAGGTCTGCTCGTGCTGCTGGCGCTTCTGGTCCTGGTCATGGCCAGGCGCCTCTCCAGCGCCTACCGCGCTCCCGGCCAGGGAGTCGCTCCACGCAGGCCGTGAGGCGCTCGCGGCCACGGAGCTGCACCACGAAGGGCGTGAGCTAGCCCCTGGCGTACCACACTCCCTACTCCAGCTTCTTCTTCAGCGCCGCCAGGGCATCGTCCAGGCCCTTGGCCTCGCTCATGCGCTCGAGCTTGCGCTCGCTCGCGCGCTCCTCTGCCGTCCGCTGCAGCTCGTCGGTGAGCCCGGCTTCAGCCTCCAGGGCATCGATGCGTGATGACATGCGCTCGAAATCGGCAAAGGCCGCGCCGCCGGCCAGTGGGCTCTGGCCCTTGGCGGCCCGGGCGCGCTCGCGCAAGGTGCCCTGGCGCAACTTGACCTCCTTGGTCCGTAGCTCGAGGGCGCGCAGCCCCGCCAGCAGGTTGGTTATCCCGGTCTCTTGCTCGGCTCGTGCTCTCTCGACCTCGAGCTTGTCGGCCTCCTTCTGGGCCTTGCGTTGCAGGGCCTCGCGGGCGAGCGCGTCGTCTCCGCTCCGGGCAGCCCGCGCAGCTTGCTCGTCCCAGGTCACGGCCTGGGCCGCTAGATCATCTGCTTGCCTGGCCAGGCGCTTTTCCTCCGCCACCGACGCTGCTACCTCGGCCCGCGCCTGGCGAATCGAATCATCCATGTCCCGCACCAACTGGTCGATTTCCTTGCCCGGATCCTGCATCTTGTCGATGAGGTCGTTGAGGTTGGACTTCATCAAAGTGGACAGGCGGTCGAGGATGCTCATGAGGCGAGTTTAGCCAGGATCCCGAGGTAAACCAGAAGGTTGTCCAGCAGGGCGGTTGTCCTGGCCTCCCATACCCGAGCATATTTTGTTAGGGTTACCCACCATGCTACTCCACGAGATAGCGGGCCAGGATCAGGCAGTGGCCCTGCTGGCGCGGGCAGCCGGCGGTGGCCGACTGGCCCATGCCTATCTCTTCGACGGTCCGGATGGGGTGGGCAAGCGCGCGACGGCGCTGGGGCTGGCCCTGGCCCTTTGCTGCGAGCTCGCCCCCGGGCAGGGCTGCGGGCACTGTGACACATGTCGCCGTATCCTCCAGGGACAGCACCCTGACGTCAGCACTTTTGTCCCTGCTACCCAACAATATCTCGTTGACCAGGTGCGCGAGGTAGTGGCCATGGCCATGGCCCGGCCGCACGAAGCCCGGGCGCGCGTGCTAATCCTCGACCAAGCTGACCGTCTCAATGCGAGCTCGGCCAATTGTCTGCTCAAGACCCTGGAGGAGCCGCTGCCCGGCAGCCACCTGGTACTGATAACCTCGGCGCCCGATCGTCTGCTGCCCACCATTCGCTCGCGCACCCAGCGCGTTCGCTTCGTCTACCTTACTAGCCCGGCCCTGGCCGAGATTGCCCGGCGACGCGGCGCCACGCCGGCGGCGGTAGCAACCGCGGTGGCTCTCGCCGCGGGCCAAGCCGACCGTCTGGTGCAGATCCTGGACTCCGCGGCGGAGTCAGAGCTGTGGCTGACGGTGAACAAGATGCGCCAGGCCGCGGCCGCGCAAGGGGTGTCGCCCATTTTTGCCGCCGCTGCCGAGCTGTCCGACAAGGAAAACCGGCAAGATCTTCCGCGAGCTCTGGCGCTGTTGGCCCGGCTTTACCGCGATGCCTTAGTGGTGGCGATCGCAGCCGCCGATCTCGCGCTGTGTCGCGATCGCTTGCCCGAGCTCGCGCGTTTGGCCGAGCGTGCTGGCAAGGACCGCGACTTCGCCACGCTAAGGGCCAGTCTGAGCGCGGTGGTTGACGCATCGATAGCGCTGGCGTCGAATGTCAATCCCGCGGCGGCTCTCGAAAAGCTGATGATGGATCTGCGCACGCTGGAAGCGGCATGAGTGCTGGCGACGCAACCAAAGCGCCCAACCTGGTGCGCGTGCGGCTGGCGCGCAATGGGCGCAGCCTGGATTGTGACTGCCCCGCCCTGGGGTTGCGTCCAGGCGATCAGGTCGTGGTGGATGATCGACGAGGGGGAGGACTGGCCACCGTGATGGTCTCCCCCGGCGGGCGCGCGGGTGGCGGAGAGTGTGGCCGTCTCATCCGCAAAGCCGAGCCGCGTGACCTGGCCCGCGCCGCGCACGAACAGAAGCGTCAGCAGGAAGCCTTGACCTTCGGCCGTGAGCGGGCGCGCGCTCTCCGGCTACCCATCAAGCTCTTCCGAGCCGAGATTGCCCAGGGCAGCGATCGTGCCACGTTCTTCTTCTCCTGCGATCAGAGGGTCGATTTCCGCGCCCTCGTGCGCGACCTTGCTGCCTATCTACACGTCAGGGTGGAGATGCGGCAGGTGGGCGTGCGCGACGAAGCGCGATTGACGGGCGGCCTTGGCTCGTGCGGGCGGGAGCTGTGCTGCTCGAGCCACCTCCGCCATTTCGCTCCGGTGTCGATCAAAATGGCGAAGCACCAGCATTTGGTGCTCAATCCCACCAAGATCGCGGGCCAGTGCGGCCGGCTCAAGTGCTGCCTGGGCTACGAGGACGAGCTCTACCTCGAGCTCTCGAAAGGCTTGCCCAAGGTCGGCAAAAGGGTGGAAACGCCCGAAGGCACAGGTCGCGTCGAGGATCTCGATGTGCTCGCCGGCAAGATCAGGGTTTCGCTCCCGGAGCGTCCGTCCATGACCTTCGCCGCGTCCGAGGTGCGCCTCATACCTTCAGCGGGAGAAGGGAAATCGGCTGGCGCAAAGGCACAAGAGCCGGGCCGGACGGGCCCCACCGGACCCGCGGATGAGGGCGAGGAAGGTGGAGACGGTGGTGGAGATGACGAGGAGCCCGAGGGGTTGTGTTAACCTTGGCCCGCCATGGCGGACTTTTTCTACGTCACGACGCCCATCTACTACGTCAACGCCCTTCCGCACCTCGGGACCTTCTACACCACGACGGTTGCGGACGCGTTCGCGCGTTACCATCGCGCCCGTGGCCATGAGACCTTCTTTCTGACCGGTACCGACGAGCATGGGCAGAAAATCGAGCGTATCGCGCGCGAGCACAACCAGACCCCGCAAGACTATTGCGATGGCGTGGTAGCCAAGTTCAAGGAGGTATGGGGGCAGGCCGGGTTCAGCTACGACCGCTTCATCAGGACTACCGATGCCGACCACCGGGCGGCGGTCGAGGCCATGTGGCAGCGCATGACCGCCCAGGGCGACATCTACAAGGCTGACTACGACGCGATGTACTGCGTGGGCTGCGAGGGCTTCAAGACCGAGGAGGAGGTGATCGAGGAGGGCGGCGCCAAGGTCTGCCCGCTCCATCACCGGCCGGTTGAGCGCGTGCGCGAGGAGAACTACTTCTTCCGCTTGTCACGCTACGCGGACCGGCTGCTGGCGCTCTACCAGCAGCCCGGCTTCGTGCGGCCGGAGAGTCGGAAGAACGAGGTGGTCGAGGTCGTGCGCGCCGGCCTCAAGGATCTCTCCATCTCCCGCGCCACCGTGAAGTGGGGCATCCCGGTGCCGAAGGATCCGGCGCAGGTGATCTACGTCTGGCTCGACGCCCTGACCAACTACATCTCGGCCCTGGGCGGCCCGGAGAGTCTGGGAGGTGGGCGGGCCCAGGCGCTATGGGGCGCCTCGACCCACCTCATAGCCAAAGACATCCTGCGCTTTCATGCCGTGTATTGGCCCGCCATCCTCATGTCGGCCGGCCTGCCCCCGCCCAGGGCGGTGCTGTGCCACGGCTACCTCACGGTCAAGGGTCAGAAAATCTCCAAGTCTCTGCCGGCCACCCGCGTGGACCCGAGTGTCATCATCAGTGCCCTGGGGGCAGACGCGTTGCGCTATTTCGTGTTGCGCGAGTACACCTTGGGCAACGACGGCGACTTCGCTTACGAGGCCCTCTTTCAACGCTACGAGTCCGACTTGGGCAACGATCTCGGGAACCTGGCCAATCGGACCATCGCGATGGCGCGGCGTATGGGCGACGATGCCATGGATCTGCCCCATCGGCCGATGTACTCGGGCGGCGATCCCCTGCTGGAGGAGGAGTTGGTGCTGCGGCGCTGCGCGCAGGATATGACCGCGGCTACCACCAAGGCCTGGGACGATATGCAGCCGTCGCGCGCTCTCGAGGCGACCTTCACCATGATTCGCGCTGGGAATGTTTATCTCGATCGCACCGCGCCCTGGAAGCTCAAGCAGGCCGGCCAGCTCCTCGAGCTCAGGGCGGTGTTGGCCACCACCTGCGAGCTCATACGCCGTGCGGCCCTCATGGTAGCGCCGGCTATGCCCCAGGCGGCGCGCGAGCTTTTACGTCAGGTCGGCCGAGCTGGCGACGAGGGCCAATGGCCCGATGCGGAATGGGGAGGCTGGCCGGGCGGCAGGCTCGCCCCGCCCTCGCCCATCTTTCCCCGTTTGGAGGTCGAGCGGCAGAAGCAGCTTCTGGCTGAATGGACGCACGAGGGGATGCCGGCCGAGGTCGCATCACCGCCGTTGCCCGCCGCCATAGCGCCGCCATCCGGGCCGCCCGCTCCTCGTGCACCGTCGGCGCCGCCCGCCCCCGTCGCGTCGCCGTCCGGGCCGCCCGGCACCCGCGAGCTCACTATCGATGACTTTGCCGGCGTCGACCTGCGCTCGGCCAGGGTGGTCGCGGCGGAGGCCGTGCCCAAGACTGACAAGCTGCTAAAGCTAGTGCTGGATCTGGGATCCGAGCAGCGCACCGTGATCTCGGGCATCGCGGGGGCCTATGCCCCGTCCGACCTGGTGGGACGGACGGTGCTCTATCTGGCCAACCTCAAGCCGGCCAAGATTCGCGGCGTGCTATCGCAAGGCATGATCCTGGCCGCGGATAGCAAGCCCTTGGCCCTGGCCGGGTTCGATCGCGAGGTTCCCCCCGGGACGCGGGTGAAATAGGAACTCCCAGGTTTCTTTTCCGTCCTGGTCGGTGGGGATTGCGCTAGAACTCGCCAGTCATGAGCACAGCGTCTTCACCCAAGCCAGTCATCCCGGCGGGCGGCCAGCCCATCACCTTGAACAGTCAGGGTGTCCTGCAGGTGCCGGACCGGCCCATCATACCTTTCATCGAAGGTGACGGTACTGGCCCCGACATTTGGCGCGCAGCGGTGCGTGTGCTCGACGCGGCCGTGGCCAAGGAATTCGCGGGTCAGAAGAAGATTGCCTGGACGGAGGTGTACGCGGGGGAGAAAGCCAAGCAGTGCTTCGATACCTGGCTGCCCGACGATACTCTGCAGGCGCTCAAGACCTATCTGGTCGGCATCAAGGGACCACTGACCACGCCGGTCGGCGGCGGCATCACCTCCCTCAACGTGGCTATCCGCCAGATGCTAGACCTTTACGTGTGTCTGCGTCCGGTGCGCTACTTCAGCGGTGTGCCTTCACCGGTCAAGCATCCGGAGAAGGTCGACATGGTGATCTTCCGCGAGAACACGGAAGACATCTACGCCGGCATCGAATGGCCGGCCGAGTCGGCCGAGGCCCAGAAGGTGATAGCGTTTTTGCGGGGCGAAATGGGGGTCAAGAAGATCCGTTTCCCGGCCAGCTCGGGCATCGGTATCAAGCCGGTATCGCGCGAGGGCTCCGAGCGCCTCCTGCGCTCGGCTTTCGACTATGCGATACGTCACGGGCGTAAGAGCGTGACCATGGTGCACAAAGGCAACATCATGAAGTACACCGAAGGCGCCTTTCGCGATTGGGGCTATGCCCTGGCCAAGCGCGAATACGCGGGTCGCGTGGTGGGCTGGGACGATTGCGCGGGCAAACCCCCCGCCGGGCAGATTCTGCTCAAAGATGCCATCGCCGACATCACCCTGCAGCAGGTGCTGACCCGGCCCGAGGAGTTCGACGTCATCGCCACCATGAACTTGAACGGCGACTACCTGTCCGACGCGCTCGCTGCCCAGGTGGGCGGCATCGGCATCGCGCCCGGCGGCAACATCAACTACCTTACCGGTCACGCCGTTTTCGAGGCGACCCATGGGACTGCGCCGAAGTACGCCGGTCTCGACAAGGTGAATCCCGGCTCGGTCATCCTGTCAGGCGTCATGATGCTCGATCACATGGGTTGGAATGGCGCTGCCGCCCGCGTCACGGCCGCGATGGCGAAGACCATCGCGGACAAGACCGTGACCTACGACTTTGCCCGCATGACCGACGGCGCCACCCTGGTTTCCTGCTCCGAGTTCGGCTCCCGCATCATCGCCAACCTGTAGCTCCGGGCACCGAGCTGCGGCGCCTCGCTCGACGCTAGCATGGCCATGGCCTCTGATCTCGAAAAGACCCTCGCTTCCCTCCGCCGCGCGTGCAAGCCGGGGTTGTGGTCGTCGGGCGTTAATCTGGTGCGCGCGGGGGCGGTCACGGTTGAGTCGCGCAGCCCGGAAGAAGTGGTGTTGCGGGTGCGCGCCCAGGGCAGGGTGGTACCAGCCCAGGCCGTCATCTATCCCGACCAAGACGAGTGGGATTGCGACTGCGGGGGTAGGGTGCGGCCGTGCGAGCACCTGGCGGCAGCGGCCATCGCTCTGGCTCAGGCGGAGGGAGAAGGGAGCGGCGGCAAGCCCATGGCTACCACCGAATCGTGGTCACGCATCGCCTATCGCTTCTCCCAGGTCGAGGGCGGGTTGACCTTGCGACGCGCAGTGGTCCACGGCGACGGCAGCGAGACCGCGCTCGAGGGCACCCTAGCGGCCCAGCTATCGCGTCCCGCCCAGGCGCGGACTCTGCACGTAGAGCAATGCGATCTGCAGGCCGATCGCCTGCTCGAGAGCGGCGGCCGTGCCATCTTGCCTCCCTCCAAGCTCGACGCCCTCATCAGGGTTCTGCTGGGCTGCCGCTTGGTCTTTCTCGATGGCCGGCAGGTGGTCATGTCGGAGGAGTTGGTGCTGCCCCAGGCCGTGGTCACCGACTGCGAAGACGGCGTGGCCATTACCCTACGCCGCGATGCGCGTATCGCGGCGGTGCCCAGCGCCGGCGTGGTGCTGGTCGGTGACGAGATTGCCCGCCACGGCGAGCTCGACCTGTGCGGCGGCTACTTGCAAAATCTGCCCGCGGTGCGGGTCTACCGCGCGCCCCAGCTGGGCGAAGTGGCCACGCGCATTTTGCCTGATCTGTGCCGGCGTATGGAGGTCGAGGTGCGCAGCCAGCGCTTGCCCCGCATCGTACGCGGAGTGCTTCCTCGCCTGGTCCTGGAGCTGAGCCAGGTGGCATCTTCGCTCGCGGTGCTGGCCAAGCTGGTTTACGGCCATCCCGCCTGCGCGCGCATCGACGATGGCAGGCTCGTGCACCTGGGTGGGCCGGTGCCGCTGCGCGATGAGGCAGCCGAGCGTCGCCTGCTCGAGCGGTTGCGCGCCGACCTCGGTCTGCTCTGCGGGCGGCGTACCACCTTCACCGGTATCGATACCGGGCATTTCGTGGCCAAGCTGAAGGATTTTCGGGCCGAGATTGCCGGAGACGGCGCCAAGCTCGTCGGCCAGCGGGTCACGCTCCGGCCCCGTCTCGAGGTCAAGGACGAGAGCGGGGCCGCGGGCTTGCCGGCGGTGTGCTGCGATCTGAGCTTCGAGGTCGAGGCGGAGGGGAAGGGCGGGACGCTGGGCACGGTGACCGGCGCAGCCGTGCTCTCGGCCTGGCGGGATGGGCTCGGTCTGGTCCCTATCGCGGGGGGCGGCTTTGCTCCCTTGCCCGAGGCGTGGCTGGCCGAGCACGGTCGTGATCTGGCCGCCTTGCTGGCAGCGCGCGGGAGCGACGGGCGGCTGGCGACCCACGCCTTGCCGGTGCTGGGGCGACTGTGCGAAGACCTGGATCACCCGCCCCCTGCCGGCCTCGAGCGCCTGGCGCCGCTCGCCCACGACTTCGAGCGCCTGCCCGAGGCCCGGCTGCCCGAGGATCTCTCGGCCGACCTGCGACCCTACCAGAGGGTGGGAGTGAACTGGCTGGCCTTTCTGCGCAGCGCCGCACTGGGCGGTCTGCTGGCCGATGACATGGGTCTGGGCAAGACCGTCCAGGCCATGAGCGTCTTTCGCGCCAAGGACAAGGTGCTGGTGGTCTGCCCGACCAGCGTGCTGCCTAATTGGCGGAGCGAGCTTGCGCGCTTTCGTCCCGGCTTGCGCATCGCTGTCTATCACGGGCCCGCGCGCCAGCTCGATGACCAGGCCGCGATCACCCTGACCACCTACGCCATTTTGCGCCTCGACGGCGAAGAGCTGGCGCGCCGTCATTTCGATATCGTGGTCCTCGACGAGGCGCAAGCCATCAAGAACCCCGACAGCCAGGCGGCTCGCGCGGCCTACGCCCTCGACGCCCACTTTCGTCTGGCGATGACCGGCACCCCGGTGGAAAATCGGCTCGACGAGCTTTGGAGCCTCATGCATTTTGCCAACCGGGGGCTCTTGGGCGGGCGGCGGGAATTCGACAACGATCTGGCTCGGCCGGTAGCCGACGGCCTGCCCGGAGCTGCCGCCTCGCTGCGCCAGCGCATCCGCCCCTTCATCCTGCGCCGGCGCAAGGCCGAGGTGGCGGCCGAGCTGCCCCCACGCAGCGAAGCCACCTTGTCCGTGACTCTGGACGAGCGCGAGCGTGGGCTCTACCAGACGGTACGCGCCGCCACCCAGAGCGATCTGGTAGCCGCCCTGGGCGGTGACGGGACGAAGCTCGACGTGATGAAAGCCTTGGAGGCCCTCCTGCGCCTGCGCCAGGCGGCCTGCCACCCCGGGCTTCTGCCCGGGCAAAAGGCGCCCACGTCCTCGAAGGTGCAGGCTCTGGCCGACGCCCTGGTCAACGCGGCCGCGGACGGGCACAAATCGCTGGTGTTCTCGCAGTGGACCTCCTTGCTCGACCTCATCGAGCCGGTGCTGGAGCAGATCGGAATTGGCTTCCTGCGTCTCGATGGCTCGACCCGCGATCGGGGCGGGGTGGTGGAGGCGTTTCAGACCGAGGCGGGGCCGCCCGTGTTGCTGATCTCTCTCAAGGCCGGAGGCACCGGCCTCAACCTGACTGCCGCTGATCACGTATTCTTGTGCGATCCATGGTGGAATCCCGCGGTCGAGGACCAGGCCGCCGACCGCGCCCACCGTATCGGCCAGGAGCGGCCGGTGATGATCTACCGCTTGGTGGCCACGGACACGGTGGAGGAACGTATTCTCGAGTTGCAGCAGCGCAAACGGGCCATCGGCGAAGCCGCCTTGGGCGACGCGGCAGCCGCGGCGGCGCTGACCCGCGAAGACCTTCTTGCTCTCCTGGCCTAGTTGGCGCTAGTAAGTGTTTGGACCGAAAGACCAGCCGTGCCATCATGGCTGGCGCTTGGGAGGACCCTGATGCGAAAACTGACCGGAGTCTGCTTCTTGACCGCAATCCTTCTCGGTAGCTCGGCCTACGCCCAGAGCCTCTTCATCGAGAGGGGCGACCCCAGCACTATGAGTCTGACGCTGGGCGGTATGCTGGGCAATACTCTGGGTCCTTCCGGCACGGTGGAGGCGAGCTACAGCTATCGCGGGGTCTTCGACGTCGGCCTTGAGTTCGGGGCCCTCGACTACAAGAGCGGCCGCAACGACAACCTCAGGTCGCTCGACTTCGCCCCGTTCTTTAACTGGCACCTGCTGCGCTCGGAGGAGGACGAGCTGCCGGTGTCGCTCTCGCTCCTGGTCGCGGTCGAAAAAGTCCTCTACTACGACAACGGTGCTTATGCCTCTCCCAATGGCTGGGGTGTTCTCGCGGGGGGGACCATCTACCGGCGCATAGAGCTGGGTAGCAGTGTCTTGTTCATTCCCGAGGTGCTGATCGCCTATGATTTCATGTATACGCGCTACTACAGCAACGCCCAGGATCAGAAGGCTCAGTCGGTAGGTGGCAACAGCGCCGTCAACGGCTACTCGACCACCGCCAGCAACAGCGCGCGCGGGGTGCTCTACCTGAATGTCGGGTTCAAGGGGGGCCAGCACATTTACACGATTTCCCCTTATGGCGGCTACGAGGGCTCGCTCGGATCGCTCGGAGGGGTGTTGCTCGGTTTCGTCTTTTGAGTAAGTGATGCACAGCGGCCGCGCGGCGGCCGGGCTGGCAAGGGAGGTCGCGCATGGCACGGCGTAAGAAGATTGCCCTGGTCGGGGCGGGGAATATCGGCAGCGAGCTGGCGGCCCTGGCGGCTGCGCAAGAGCTGGGCGACGTGTGGCTTTTCGACATCCCCGAGAAGCTGGGGGTAGCGCAGGGCAAGGCTCTCGATCTGGAGCAGCAGAGCGCCGTGCTCGGTTTTGATGTCCAGGTCCGCGGCACGGCCGACTGGGACGACCTGGCCGGGGCCGATGTGGTTATCGTCACCGCGGGCCTCCCGCGCAAGCCGGGCATGTCGCGCGATGACTTGCTGAGCGTCAACCTGAAGATCATTCGCAGCGTGGCCGAGAGCTTGCGGCCGCGCTGCCCGGGCGCATTCGTCATCGTCATTTCCAATCCCCTCGATGCCATGGTGCACGCCATGAAGGAAGTGACGGGCTTTGCCCCCGAGCGGGTGGTCGGCATGGCCGGTATCCTCGATTCCGCGCGCTTGCAGCTCTTTCTCGCCCGGGCGGCGGGGGTGTCGGTCAAGGACGTACGCGCCATGGTGCTCGGCGGTCACGGCGATACCATGGTTCCCGTGCCCAGCTATGCCACCGTAAACGGGGTTCCCGTCCAGCAGCTCCTGGCGGCCGATGTGATCGCCGCGATTGCGCAGCGGACACGCAACGGGGGAGCCGAGGTGCTCAAGCTCATGGGCACCAGTGCCTATTACGCCCCGGCGGCGGCGGCCATCATGATGGCACGTGCCTACCTGCGCGATGAAAAGCGGCTCGTGCCCTGTGCTGCCTATTTGCGCGGCGAGTACGGGTACCAGGACATGTACCTCGGGGTACCCGCGATTATTGGCGCGGGCGGGGTCGAGAAGATTGTGGAAATCGCCTTGGACGCCTCGGAAAGGCGCATGCTGGACGAGTCCGCCAAGGCGGTGCGCGAGCTCATCGCGGCATCGAGCCTGGGCAAAGCGGCGGGCAATCCCGCGGGCAAACCGGCAGCCAAACCGGCGGAATAGACATCCGGACGCGTCCGTTCGTCTCGCGCCGCACCGCGCTTCCTCTTCCGGCGGCATTGCCGATATCTGACGCTATAATCCGCCGGCTTGGACTTGCGATCATTCACTCTGGCCGAGCTGCGCGAGCACGTCGCGCGGGCGGGCGAGCAACCTTTTCGGGCCGAACAGCTCTTCCGCTGGCTGCACGGGCCAGGGGCGGGCGGCATGGGCAGCGTGCGCGTGCCCTCGGCGCCCTCGACCGTGCCGCGCGGGTTGCGCGATGCGCTGCTAGCGAGCGCGCCGCTTGCGCCTCTGTTGCCCGAGGCCACGGTCCACGCTGCTGACGGGACGCGCAAGTTGCGTTTTCGCACCCATGACGGGCGCGCCATCGAAAGCGTTCTCATCCCCGACGACAAGCAGGAACGCAGCAAGCTCACCTTGTGTGTGTCATCGCAGGTGGGTTGTGCCTTGGGATGCGCCTTCTGCGCGACCGCGACGCTCGGCTTCGGTCGCAACCTCAGCGCTGGTGAGATCGTCGAGCAGCTTTACTGGGCCATGGAGTGCTCCGGGCAAAAGCCGACCAATATTGTCTTTATGGGGATGGGGGAGCCCATGCATAATCTCGAGCAGGTGACGCGCGCGCTGGCCATCATCGAGCACCCGTGGGGGGCCGGGCTTTCTCCCCGGCGCATCACGGTTTCCACCTCCGGGATCGTCACCGGTATCGACCAGCTGGGCACGCTGCGTCCGGCGCCCAACCTGGCCATTTCCCTCAACGCCACCACCGACGATGTGCGCGACCAGATCATGCCCGTGAACAAGCGCTGGAATATTGCGGCATTGCTCGCGGCCGCCCGCCGCTTTCCCCTGGCGCATCACCGCCGGATAACCTTCGAATACGTGCTCTTTGCCGGCGTCAACGATTCGGACATGGATGCCGCGCGACTGCCCCGGCTCCTGGCCCACATTCCCAGCAAGGTTAACCTCATCCCCTGGAACCCCGTACCCGGCCTGCCCTATCACCGGCCAACCATGGACCGTATCCTCGCCTTCCAGAGCCTGGTGCGCAGGGACGATCTTCCCGTGTACATCCGTACGCCACGAGGCGACGACGCCGCCGCCGCCTGCGGGCAGCTAGCCGCGCTGGGCAGCGCAAGCGCCGGACGCCTCCTCGACCTCAAATTGATAAGTCAGGTTTCGTGACTCATGACGCAAGCGGCCCTCGATTTCGACCACCCCATTAGCGCCGGCCACGAAGGCGGCGGCGCGAGCTCCCTGGTTGCCTTGGTGGAAGCCGAGATGGCGCTGGTGGAAACCCGGCTCGCCCGCGAGCTCGAAAGTCCGGTGGGCCGCATTCCCGAAGTGGGCGGTCATCTGCTGGCCGCGGGTGGAAAGCGCTTGCGTCCGCTCCTGGCAGTGCTCGCCGCGCGGGCCAGCCAGACCGATCTCGGCCGGGCGGTGGCCGCGGGTTGCGCGGCCGAGCTCATTCACACCGCCACCCTTTTCCACGACGACGTGGTGGACAGCGGTAGTGTGCGTCGTGGTCGCCCCGCCGCGCGCATGATCTTCGGCAACGGCGTGGCGGTGCTGGTGGGGGACTTTTGTCTGGCCCGCGGTCTAGACTTGGTGGCGGCCACCGGGTCTATCGCCATGGTGCGCTCGCTCGCCGCCACCGTCACGGAAATGGCCGAAGGCGAGGTGGCGCAGCTCGAAGGTGCCGGTGATGTCGACTTGACCATTCCCGCCTACCTGCGCGTGGTCGACCGCAAGACCGCCTCGTTGTTCGCGTGGTGCGCGCGAGTGGGAGGCATATTGCCGCCGGCTCTGGATTTGACCTTGGGGCGCTTCGGCCGTGCGCTCGGGCGCGCCTTCCAGATCATCGACGACGTGCTCGACTGCAGCGGCGACGAGCGCGCCAGCGGTAAGTCGGCCGGCCGCGACCTGCAGGAGGGTAAGTTGACTTTGCCCATCCTGCTCGCCTGCGACACCGATCCCGAGCTGCGCGGGCGTATCAAGAGCGTCATGGGCAGCGCCGGGGTTCCCAGCGACATGGCCCGCGACCTTCTGCACGCCGTGCGCGCCGCCGGCGGAATCGAGCGTGCGCGCAAGCGCGCTGTCGCCTTCGCCGAGGAGGCCATCGGCGAGCTCGCCCTCCTGCCCGGTTCGGCATACCGCGACGGTCTGGTCGCGCTGTGCCGGCTAGCCGTCGACCGGGTGGCCTAGATGGCGAGGGCAGAAGGCCACGCGGCGAGGGCAGAAGGGTACACGGCTAGGGCAGAAGGGTACACGGCTGGCTCGGTCGCACCGGACGGGCAGCACATCCCTCCGGTCGAGGTGCGGAGCATGTTCGACCGCATCGCCAAGCGTTACGACCGTGCCAATAGGGTCATGTCGGCCGGTACCGATCGAGCCTGGCGACGCAAGGCCATCGCGCTGCTGCTCGAGGGCGAGGGCGAGACACCCACGATCTTGGACCTGGGGGCGGGGACACTCGACGGGTCGATCCAGCTTCTGCGTAGTCGGCCACGGGCGCGCTTGTTTGCCGCCGATTTCGCCCGCAACATGCTCATGCAAGGCAAGCGCAAGCCCGGCAGTGCGGGCATCGCGGTCCAGGTGGCCGACGGGCACGGGCTACCCTACAGGACGGGCGCCTTTGACCTGGCCTGGTCTTCCTTCTGCGTGCGCAACCTGCGCGACCTCGCTGGCGCCATGGCTGAGCTCCGCCGGGTGCTGCGCCCGGGCGGCCGCCTGGGCGTGCTGGAGTTTTTTCGTCCGCCCGCGCGGCGCTGGTTCTGGGACGGTTGCTACAACGCCCGCGTGCTGCCCTGGCTGGGTCGCCTGGTAACCGGCGACAGCGCGGCTTACCGCTACCTGCCGGCCTCGATTGCGGGCTTCCAGAGTCGCTCGGAGTTCGAGCACCTGCTCGCCCAGGTTGGCTTTGCCCAGGTCCGCGGTCGCGACCTTTTCCCGGCCGGTCTGGCCTCGCTGGTGGTGGCGCAATGAAGATGCTGGTGGCCATCAGCGGGGCATCGGGGGCGCTTTATGCCAAGCGTCTCCTGGACGCGCTGGCCGAGGCGGAGCGGCAGGTCGCCGATCTGCAGGTGGCCATATGCTTCTCCAGCAAGGGCAGGCAGGTGTGGCAGCATGAGCTTCCGGGCGAGAGCCCGCGCGGCTTCCCCGAGCTACACAACGACGACTTCACTTGTTCATTTGCCTCGGGCTCGGCGCTCTGGCACGCGGTGGTCGTGGTGCCGTGCTCGGTCGGCAGAGCCGGCCGGATCGCCAGCGGTATGGCCGACGATCTGATCAGCCGCGCCGCCGACGTCGCGCTCAAGGAACGGCGCAAGCTCGTCTTGGTGCTACGCGAGACCCCGCTGTCGCTCATCCATCTCGAGAACCTGCTCACCCTGGCTCGTGCCGGGGCCATCGTGTTGCCGGCGGCGCCGGCGTTCTATAGCAAACCCACCACCGTGGCGGAGGTGGCCGACACCGTGGTCGCGCGTATCCTCGATCAGCTCGGGATTGGCGTCCGGCCGGCCACTCGCTGGGGGGAGACGTCATGAGGATAACGGCCGAGCTGGATATCTTCGGCCTGGGGCGTGCCGCCCTGGCCAAGACGCGTTCGCTGTTCGGCGAGCGCGCCTGCTTTTCCTCGGCGCGGCGGCTGCGCGCGGACTTCACCTGGGCCGGGCCGGATGAGGCCAGCCATGGCTTGGCCGAAGAACGCCTGCTGGGCCCGGGAGACCTGGGCCGGGCGCGCGCCGTCGGGGCCAATGCCCTGTTATGCGAGCTAGAGGGTGGCCTGGCCGGCGACCCGGCGACCTCTGGGCTGCGCCTGCTGGTGCGGGTGCCCTTTTCCGCCGGAGAAGACGTCGGCGAACGCGCGGCGCGGCTGGCCAGGCTGGCCGGCCTGCTCGACCGGGTGCCCGCGCTCGACGGTATATGGCCCGAGCCGACGGGTGAGGCGCAAGGGCTGGACACGCTCGTGTTTTTCGCGGCCTGTCGCCAGGCCTGCGGTCGCGGTCACTTGGTGGTCAACCTGGAAAGCTTCGGGCTCAAGCTCGGGCAGCTCTGCCTGTCGTTTGGCGCCGACGAGATTTCCGGCTCGATAGTGGGGCAGCGCGCGTTGCGCCTGGGGGAGCGCGCCGCCAGCCATGATCTGACTCGCGACGAGGCCGTCACGCTCCTGCGCACCGCCGGCCTGTCCCCCTGCGAGCGGCTGCCAGCTGGCCTGGGTCAAGGGGTTTGATGATCGGCCAGGCCCCCACCAAGCTCCGCCTGGCCGCGGTCTCGTTTATCAACACCGGTCCCATCACCTACGGCATTGAGCGTGGCCTGGTGGGCCGTGGCCGCTGCGAGCTGACCTTTGCCCTGCCCTCCGCCTGCGCGCTGGCACTGGCAAGCGGGCAAGCCGATCTCGCGCTCATGCCCATCGCCAGTTGTGCGACTGCCCAGCGGGAGCTTTGCCTCGTCCCCGGAGTGGCGATCGCTTCCCGTGGCCCGGTTCGCACCATCTTGCTCATGGGCGACGTTCCTTGGGAGAAGATGGAGACCATTTATCTCGACGAGGCGTCGCGCAGCTCGCAGCTGCTGGTGCGCTTGCTGACGCACGAGCGCGGGCTCGACCCTGGCTACCAGAGCGCGGATCACCACCGTATAGTCGACCAGGTAGGCGGCCGGAAAGGCGCCTTGGTCATCGGGGACGCTTGCTTTGCCGCAAGCTCCCGCTTCCCCTATGTCTATGATCTCGGAGCCGAGTGGACGAATCGGGTGGGGCTGCCCTTCCTGGCCGCGGCCTGGGTCGGCGCGCCCGAGGCGATTGCGTCGGCCGACGTGGATCTCTTGCAAGAAAGCTTGGCGCTCGGTCTGGCCAAGCGCGACGAAATCGCCCGCCACTTCGCCGAGCGCGATGGCGCCGATGTCGCCCTCTACCGGAGTTACCTCCACGACAATATCCACTACGCCCTGGGTGCCGCCGAGCTGGCCGGTGCCGCGGCCTTCTTCGCGCGCGCCCATCGCGCGCATCTGGTGTCTCGTCCGCCGGTGCTTCGCCTCTTCCCCGGCGCGGCCGCGCGTCCTCGCCCGCCCGCCTCCGGGCCCGCGCTGGCCGACCTGCTAGACCAGGCCGCGGCCGGCCGGCGCCTAACTCCCGACGATGCCGTTCGGCTATACCGTTCGGTCCCCTTGCACGACCTGGGGCAGGCTGCCGATGCGCGGCGTCGGCAGCTCCATCCGGCCGGCGTGGTCACCTATATCGTCGACCGCAACGTGAACTACACCAATGCCTGCGTCACTGCCTGCAAGTTCTGCAACTTCTACCGGCCACCCGGCCATCCGCGGGCGAGCACCCTGAGCCGGGACGAGCTGGCGGTCAAGTTGCAGGAAACCGTCGCGCTGGGCGGCGTGCAGGTGCTCTTGCAGGGAGGGATAAACCCCGAGCTGGGCCTGGACTACTACGAGGACCTGTTCCGCTGGATGAAGGCCAGTTTCCCGCTCGCCATCCACGGACTGTCGCCCGAGGAGGTCCGCTATCTCGCCGAGCGCGAGAGCATGCCCATCTCCCGCGTGCTGGAGCGCCTGGTCGCGGCCGGTCTCGACTCAGTGCCCGGCGGGGCCGCGGAAATTCTAGATGACGAGGTGCGCCGCCGGGTTTCGCCCCACAAGTGCAGCGTGGCGACCTGGCTCGAGGTCATGCGCCGGGCTCACCAGCTCGGCTTGCGCACCACCGCGACCATGGTCTTCGGGTTCGGCGAATCGGCCGAGCAGATGGTCGGGCACCTCGAGCGCATCCGCGCCCTGCAGGACGAGACCGCCGGCTTCACCGCCTTCATTTGCTGGAGCTTCCAGGCCGAAGGGACCAAGCTGGTCCTGCACGACGATACCAGCGCGACCCGCTACCTGCGCGTGCTCGCACTGGCGCGCCTGTATCTCGACAATTTCCCTAACCTGCAGGTCTCTTGGGTCACCATGGGGCCGGCGGTGGGCCAAGTGGGGCTACGCTACGGCGGCAACGATTTCGGCTCGGCCATGATCGAGGAGAACGTCGTGGCGCAAGCCGGGGCGGTTTTCCAGCTGTCCACGGGCGATATCGAGCGGGCAATCGGCGCCGCCGGTTTCATCCCGCGTCGGCGCAACATGCGCTACGAATGGCTCTAGGGCATGCCCGGGCAGGAGCAACGGCACAGTTTTCCCACGCGTCGCGCGCTCTGGCGATCCCTGGCCGACTTCGGCCGCATGGTGAAGCTGAGCCACACCGTGTTCGCGCTGCCCTTCGCCCTGGCGGCGGCAGCGCTCGCGGCGCACGGCCACGGCATCACGCGCGGGCAGGTGCTGGCCATCGTGGTGGCGATGACCGGTGCTCGCACCGCGGCCATGGGATTCAACCGCATCGTCGACCGACACCTCGATGGCCGCAATCCCCGCACTGCGCAGCGCGAGCTGCCCAGCGGACGGGTTTCGTTGCGGGCGGCCAGCGTGCTGACCGCGGCGAGCGCCTTGGTCTTCGTCGGCGCGGCCGCGCAGCTCGGGCGGCTCTGCCTGTGGCTATCGCCGGTGGCGCTCGCCCTGGTGCTGGGCTACTCCTTCACCAAGCGCTTCACCTGGCTTTGCCACCTCTTTCTCGGCCTCGCCATCGGCGTGGCCCCCAGCGCGGCCTGGCTGGCGGTGCGTGGCAGCATCGGTGCTCCGGGGCTGTGGCTGACTCTGGCCGTGGCGACCTGGATCGGAGGTTTCGACGTCTTGTACGCCTTGAGCGATCGCGAGCTCGACCGCAGCCTAGGCGTCCACTCCATCCCCGTCCGCTTTGGCGTACCCGCGGCGCTCGCCATCTCGGCCGCCGCCCACTGCGTGACCGCCCTGGCCCTGGTGGCGGCCGGTCGGGCCGCCGGGCTGGGGACCATCTACTTCGCTGGCGTGGCTGCCGTGGTTCTCATCCTCATCTACGAGCACGGCATCATTCGTCCCTCGGATCTATCGCGCCTCGATGTGGCCTTCTTCAATCTCAACGGCTACGTCGCGTTGGTGTACTTCGCCGCCACCCTGGGCGAGGTCATCGCGCACTGACCAGGAGGATTTCACCGAACCGTAACCGGCGCATAATTTTCCCGGTGTCAGGCTGCTCGGCGACCCATCGCGTGGGGAGCCGGTAGCTTCACCGCCGGCGGAACGACGCGGGAGGGTTTGCCCATATCAGGCCACCCGTGCGAAAGGATTGAACATGCGGACGAGAAGAGGGGTTAGAGCTAGGTGTTCCTCCATGGCCGCCATGGCGCTGCTGCTACCACCGCTGGTGGCGCGGGCCGAGCCATCCCACGAAGAATTCGACCAGAAGAAGCTGGTCGAGATAGCGCCCCGATCGAGCGCGGAGGTCGCGGGCCAGACCTATCGTATCGAGGACGCGCCCAATCTGACCCATGCCCAGAAGCTGGCTCTCCTGCGCAAACACATCAAGTATCTTTTCGTGCTGTTCCAGGAAAACCGCTCCTTCGACTTCTACTTCGGCACCTTGCCGGGCGCGCGCGGCTTGTTCTCGCAGCCCGCCAGCAAGACGCCGGGATGGAACCAGCCGATCGTGCGGGAGGACGGAACGGTGGGTCGGATTTCTCCTTTCCAGATTCCGCAAACTGTCACCGACGTCAACGGCCACAGCGTGCTGCTCTACCCCGAGGACACTGACTCCGTGAACCACTCGATCACGGGTATAGACGCCAAGCTGGATCTCGACGCGAACAACCGGGCGCAGAACGACCGCTACGCGTTCGTGGAAGAGGGATTGAAGGGAACCCTGAGCGCCGACGGCACCACCTATACCGGGCCCGCGCCGACCCTGGCCCAAGTCCAGAAGGGCGAGCTGGTAGTTGGCCACGTCGATTGCGACACCGCACCGTTTCTGTGGCGCTACGCCGACCACTTCACCCTGTTCGACAACTTCTTCGATAGTGTCATCGGACCTTCCACGCCCAATGCCATAGCCATGATCGCGGGCCAGTCGGGCAAGACCCAGTGGGTGAGGCACCCGGAGCTGGGCAACAACGTTCTCACCACCAACGCGCAGCTGCCCGTCACCGCCGATCCGCAGCCCTTCTGGGGCTCCGCCCTCGACGTCCTGACGCCTGCCGGACAGAAGCAGCCCGTCGACAATCCAGGCGGGGTTTCCAGCAACCCGGCCTCGAATCTGACCTTTGCCACCTTGCCGCTCTCCTTCATGGGGGAGGACATCGAGAGCATCACCGCCAGCGATCGCGATCCGGTGGCCGATCTCCTGGACGTGCAGGCCGACATTCGCAAGATCGCCGGCGACCACAACAAGCCCATCAACTGGGGCTGGTTCCAGGATGGCTACGATCACGAGCCCACCGACCCGGCGGGCGGCCCGGCCAGCAACGCTCATTACATCGCCCACCACAACGGTCCGCAGTACTTCGGCTACGAGGCCAACAATCCGGTGGAGACCAAGGCCCACCTCAAGGGTCTGGGTGACTTTTACACCGCCATCGCGCAGAACGCCCTGCCTGCTGCCGGCGGGGTTTTCTATGTGCGGGGCGGCTACGGCAATCTCGACGGCCTGGTCCCTCGCTCGCCGAGCCCGGCAGTGAAGGCCGCCTTTCAGGGTAACGACGATCATCCCGGCTACTCCGACGTGCACATCAGCGAGGCGCTGCTGGCCGACTCGATCAACGCCATCGCCAGCAGCCCGTATTGGGCCGAGAGCGCCATCATCATCACCTACGACGAAACCGACGGGCTCTACGATCACACCCAACCCAAGATTCGCTCGTTCGACCCCTCGGGCCGAGCGCTCGACCAGGGACCGCGCATTCCCGGCATCGTCATATCTCCCTTCGCCATGGTCCACGCGATATCGCACGAGCCTGCGGAGCATGGCTCGATCATCAAATTCATCGACGAGCTCTTCAATCTGACCCCGCTCGGCGATCTGCCGGACGAGGCGGCGGCCCGCGCCCAGGGCGAGACGAGCTACGGGCAGAAGTACCTGGGGCCGTCCGATGCCAACACCCCGGGCGTGGGTGACCTCTTCACCGCCTTCGACAACGCTCGTTTGCTGGAGCTCGCGCCGCCCGTGCCGGCCTCGTTCGCGATGATACCGCGCGCGGAGGTCACGCATCTCCCACACTTCGGTGGGCAAGGGTGCCGCGTCCTCGGGATCACCCCGACCGATATCGTCAATGGGGTGGTGATCGACCCGGCGCCCGCCGACTTCAATCCTCGCCCGGGCACCAACCCGGGTCTGCCCACCTCCGGCACCTGGCCGACCAATTGATGGGGTGAAGGGAGCCCTGTTCCGACACCCCACCTTGAACCAGATGAGCGGAATAGGGCGAGCAGCGTTCCTGGTCGGTTTGGTGGCGGGCAGCAATCTGTGCCCGGCGCGCCATGCGTCGGGAGAGCAGCCCCGCGCCGCGGAGGGCGCGTGGGCTCGGGCGGGGCGGGCCCTCACCACGCTGGCCAGGGTCAAAGCCGCGGGCACCCTGGCTTGCGGCAGCAATATCGAGCAGCCCGAGTTCTCCATCGCCGATGCTCACGGCAACCACGCCGCCTTCGACGTCGATCTCTGCCAGGCAGTGGCGACGGCGGTGTTGGGTAAGGGGGCGAAGCTCACCGTCGTCCCCTACCGCGCGGAGAAGGACGCGCTGGCGGCGCTCGAGTCGGGCAAGATTGTGCTCCTGGCCACGGGATCCGCGAATCTGGTCAACCGCGCGCGCTCGGGGTTGGGCTTCTCGCGTCCGGTGCTCTACGACTACCAGGGCTTTATGGTACGCAAGAATTCCGGCGTGGCCTCGGCTCGCGATCTGGCGGGGAAGAAGATCTGTGCCCTGGGTGGCACCGAGATCGAGGAACAACTGGCCGCCTTCATGGGGCGGCAGGGCATTAGCTATCTGCCCTTCCCCTTCTCCGAAGAGGGCGAGATGGAAGCGGCATTCGTCACCGGCAACTGTGCCGCCATCACCGCCGACGTCACCCAGCTCGCGTATGAGAGGATCGCCTTCAAGCAGCTGGCGGCGAGCTTCGTGATCCTGCCCGACGTCGTGGCCAAGGACCCGCTCGCCGTGGCCTACCGCCGGGGTGATCCGCAATGGGCCGCCATCATCGACTGGGTGGTGGAGGCGCTAATCCAGGCGGAAGAGAGCCAGATCACTCAGGCCAACCTCGCGGCGATGCGCCAAAATGGCGATCCGGTAGTGCGGCGTTTGCTCGGCACCCAGCGCGGTTATGGCCAGTACCTCGGGCTGCGCGACGGATGGGCGGCCGAGGTCATCGAAGCGGTGGGCAACTACGGCGAGATTTTCGCGCGCGATCTGGGACCGCGCTCGCCCCTCCACCTCGATCGAGGCCCGAACGAGCTGTGGACCCACGGGGGGCTGATGGTCGCGTTGCCCATGCGGTGACTACGTGTTATCTGACATCATCGGGGGGATCCGATGAGCACCATAGACGCCGCCAAGCAGATCATGCTCCGCTCGGGAGCGTCCTGGGTCCTGTGGTTTCTGGGGGCGCTTTCCCTCATCAGCATCGGGATCATCTTCGAGCGCTGGCTCTTCTATCGCGCCCGAACCTGCGATCTTGACGCCACCGCGCGCCGGCTGGGCTCCCGCTTGGCGGCGGGCGAATTCGCCACTGCTATCAGCGAGTTGCGGGCCACGCCCTCGGTGGCGGCCGCCATTGCCGCGGCCGGGCTCGAGCTGGCCGAGCGCGGCCCGCAAGCCGCCGACAAGGCCATGCAGAGCGCCGCCGCCCTCGAACGCAGTCGCCTCGAGCAGCGCCTGGCCTATCTCGGCACGTTGGGCAACAACGCGCCCTTCATTGGGCTCTTCGGCACCGTCATCGGGGTCATCGGCGCCTTCGAGGAGCTGGGCCATGGCGCGCCTGGACACGGGGCGGGCGCCGCCGCGGCGGCCCAGGTCGCTTCCCAGGCCGTGATGTCGAGCATCGCCGAGGCGCTGGTGGCCACCGCGGTCGGCATCCTGGTCGCGCTGCCGGCCGTGGCCGCCTACAACTTCTTCCAGCGTCGCATCGCCTCCCTGCTCTCCGGCACCGAGGTCTTGTCGAACTTGGTCCTGGCCTACCTGAGCGAAGATCGATCCCCGACCACCTCGGCTCGCGTGGCCGCGCGGTAGCGACATGGCGGCACCCAGCCCCAGCGGCAACGGCATCATAGCGGGCATCAACGTCACGCCGCTGGTCGACATCACCCTGGTGTTGCTCATCATCTTCATCGTCACGGCCAAGATCATCGTGACGCCGGCGGTGCCCTTGGATCTGCCCCGGGCCAGCCAGAGTGAGGAGATCCAGGTCGTGCTCTCGCTCATCGTCCCCACGACCGGACCCACCCTGATCGACGGTCAGGCGGCCCCAGACGACGACGCCATCCTGACCGCCGCCCGGCGAGCGCTGGCCCGCGATCCGGAGGTGCGAGCCGTCATCAACGCCGACGGCGCCGTGCCCCACCGGCGGGTGATCCACATCCTCGATCTCATCAAGACTGCCGGGATCGCGCGCGTGGCATTCGGGGCGCTGCCCCCCGAGGGACCAGGCCGGTGATGCCCAGCCAAGCCGGGGGGAAGCGGCCCAGGCCGGCCCTGGTCGAGGTAGTGCTGGGCCTGCCGCGCCCCGAGCGTCGCTGGTATCCGGTGGCGGCGCTCCTGCTCACGATCGGGCTGCATGCCTCGTTGTTGGTGTGGTCTCGGCTCACCCAGCGCTCGCTGGAATCGTGGTCCGCCGCCCTGGCGGCTCGTGTCCATGCCGACTTGTCGCGCGAGGAATTCGTCGATTTGGCTAAACCGCCGCCGCCCGAGGAAAAGCCCAAAACCGAGCCCTCGCCGCAGCTTCCCCCGCTCAAGATGCATGTGGCGGCCCGCCATGCCGAGCCCGCCAAATTCCAGCCGCCCGCCCAGGCCGGGGCCATCGTTGCTCGAGCGGACAGTGCGCCCGTGGACTTGACCTCCACCACCTTCGTGACCGGCAGCGCGGGTTTTTACGCCGGTGGCGCGACGGCCGCGAACGGCACCAGCCGTACTGCCGTGCATGAGCGCGACGTGGTGGCGGCGAGCCCACCCCTGGCCAGCCAGCCCGATCGTTCGCGCGCCGTGGCCCTGGCCGACGAGAGCTGGTCTTGTCCCTGGCCGCGCGAAGCCGATGCCGAGCATATCGACGAACAGACCGTGGTTATCCGCGCCCTGGTTCGGGAAGATGGCAGCGTCGAGTCGGCTACCATCGTCGCCGACCCCGGCCACGGCTTCGGAGCTGCCGCGGTGGCCTGTGCCCTGCGCACGGAGTTTGAGCCCGCCCGTAACCGGGCCGGCCAGCCGATACGCGCCAAGTCGCCGCCCATCCGGGTGAGGTTCGTGCGATGAGCCGGGCCGGGAAAGCGCGGAGCGCGTGGGGGGCCGGGCGTGCGGGTCTGGCCGCCCTGGTGCTGAGTGGGCTGGTCATGGTCGCCGTGGGCGCGGCGGCGCTTTGGGGGTGCTACGGCCAGCGCGCCAGCGCCAGTGATTGCGCGCGCATCCTCGATCGTATCGTCGAGCTGGAGCTGCGCGAGCGGGGCTTTCACGATGCGGCCTTGCTCGAGCGCAAACGGGTAGAGCTCCGCCGCAGCTTGGCCCGCGATCTGGACGAGTGCCGGGGCAAGCCGCTACGCCGCGACGCCCTCGCATGTGTGAGCCGGGCCACTTCCTCGGAGCAGATCAGCCACCTTTGCCTGAGGTGAGGTGTGCCGGCGGAGCGGCCGGGCGCTGACCGCGGGGCCGGGCCCTGACCGCGGGGGGTAGGCGGTTGGGCCGGGCCCTGACCGCGCGGGGGGGAGGCCGTGGGGCGGGCCCTGACCGACTCCCGGGTAGCTCACCGGGCCGGTTGCTGCTGAGTGAGGCAATGCAGGGTGCCGAAGCCGAGCACCAGGTCGACGGCGTGGATGCCCACCACCGGTCGATCGCGGAAGAGCTCGCCCAGGATGCCCAGGGCGATACGGTCGGCGGGGTCGTTGAAGGTGGGCACTATTACCGCGGCGTTGGCGATGTAGAAGTTGGCGTAGCTCGCGGGCAGGCGCCAGGAGCCGAAGTAGAGCGGCTGCGGCATGGGCAGCTCCACCACCGTCGGCTTGGAGCCGTCCTCGAGCCGAGCGTCCTGGAGGCGCTCGCGATTTTCGGCCAGGGGCCGGTAATTGACGTCGGCCGCATTCTTCTCTTGGATCAGTACCGCCGTGGTGCGATTGACGAAGCGGCATAAATCGTCGACATGGCCGTGGGTATCGTCGCCCACGATGCCCTGGCCGAGCCAAATCACGTTGCGGGCGCCGAGGTAGGCGCGGAAGACGTGCTGGTATTCATCGCGGGTCATGCCGGGATTGCGGGTTTGCGTCCGCTGATCGAGCAGGCATTCTTCCGTGGTCATCAGGGTACCAGCGCCGTTGACGTCGATGGCCCCGCCCTCGAGCGCGACCAGATCGCCCTCTCGCCTGGTGGAGTCGGGGCCCCGGCGCGCGGGGAATACGGGCAGCCCGAGCCGCTCGGCAATGCGCGCGGCGAGACGGTCGTCCTTTTGCCAGTTGGGATACTTGGCCCAGGCGGTGAACTTGAATTTGGCCACCGCCACCTCGGGCCTGGCCTTCTCCTTGCGCACGCAGATGGGGCCGAAGTCCCGCGCCCAGCCGCGGTCGCTGGGGAAGCGGAAGAGCTCGACGTTGGCCAAGTTGGCGTGCACCCGGGTGAGGAGGCGGGTGGCTCTGGTCGCCATGTCTGGGCTGCCAACCAGGATGCGCACCTTCTCTCCTTCGGCCAGCTTGCGCACCATTTCGCCGTAGGCCCATTCCACGCTCGCCAGCTTGCCCGGCCAGTCGGTGTGGCAGTGGGGCCAGCCCAGCCAGGTAGCCTCGTGGCGCTCCCATTCCGCGGGCATGGCGAAGCCGAGCTCGGCCGGCGTCCGCCGTGCCGGCCGCTGAGCCCGCGTCTTTTGTGCCGGTGCTCGCGTCTTGGTCTTGGCGGTCATGACAATTTGTCCCCGAAGCGGCGGTCGATGCCCTGGTAGGCGTCGATGCGGCGGTCGCGCAGGAAGGGCCAGTTGCGCCGGACGTCCTCGAGGTGGGCCGGGTCCACCGTGCCATAGAGGATCTCCTCCCGGTCGGCCGAGGCCTCGGCCATCACCACCCCCTGGGGATCGCACAGGAAGCTCCCGCCCCAGAACTCGAGGCCGGGCGGCCCCGCCGGGGCTTCTCGCCCCACCCGATTGACCGCGGCCACGTACACCCCGTTGGCGATGGCGTGTCCGCGCTGCACCGTGCGCCAGGCGTCGCGCTGGGCCGTGCCGTTACCCGCCTTCTCGTCGGGATGCCATCCTATCGCGGTCGGGTAGAAGATCACGTCCGCCCCGCCCAAGGCCACCAGGCGCGCTGCCTCCGGATACCACTGATCCCAGCACACCAGCACGCCGAGCTGGCCCGGCTCGGTGGCAAAGACCGGGAAGCCGAGATCCCCCGGGGCAAAGTAAAATTTCTCGTAATAATTGGGATCGTCCGGGATGTGCGTCTTGCGATAGCGGCCCAGCACCGATCCGTCGCTGCCGATCACGGCCGTGGTGTTGTGATAGAGCCCGGCCGCCCGGCGCTCGAACAGGGAAGCCAAGACGACCACTCCGTCGCGCCTGGCCACCTGCCCCAGCGCTGCCGTGCTCGGCCCGGGCACCGGCTCGGCCAGGTCGAACAGGGCCACGTCTTCCTTCTGGCAAAAGTAGGGCGTGCGGAACAGCTCGGGTAGACACACCACCTTGGCCCCGTGGCTGGCCGCTTCGTGCACGTGCGCGCAGGCAGCGTCGAGATTGATCGCTGGCTCGGCCTGCATTTTCATCTGCACCAGGGCGACTTGGAACGGAGCTCGTGGCGCCATGGGCACTCTCTACCTCACGCCAATCCATCTTGCTACGGGCAGCGAACGGTTTGCCGGACCGAGGGCACGGCTCGCTAGGGGAGGGGGGTGCGGCTGCGTTCCTTGGCTTCCCGCTCGATCGAGGCGAACATGGCCGGCAGCGAGAGCGCGATCAGGCTGTCGGTGATCTTGCGCAAGAGAAAGCTGGGCACCGGCGCGGCGATGGCCATGGCCACCCGGTAGTCGACCCGCGTGCCATCGCCCTCGGGCGAAAATCGCCACCCGCCCTCCGAGCTCTTCACCACCTCGCCCTCGACATAGTGCCAGTCCACCGTGAGCGCCCCCGGGTTGCAATCCAGATCGAGGACGTAGCGGAAGGGCAGGATGACGTTGCCGCGGAACTCCGCGCGCACGCGCCGTCCGTCGCTCGCCAGCACGCGCGTCGCCTTGATCTCGGGGAAAAGCCGGGGATAGGCCGGAAAGTCCACCACCACCGCGTATACGGCCGCTGGACTCTGCCCCTGCAGCACCACGCTCTTGCGCACCGGAAGCACCGTCTCAGGCACGCGCGCACCTTAATCCAGGCCGGCCGGGAGGAGCAAACTTCTCTTCCTGGCTGGCTTACGCGCGCGGTCGTTTGCCGATGGCGAGCAGCTGGTTGAGCGAGCCCGAGGCAAAGCCGGAGAGGTCGACCGTCACGAAGGTGAACCCCAGCTCGCGCCCTAGCCGCACTATGGCCTCGCGCACCTCGGGCGCGGTGGTGCGGGCGAGCGCCGCGGGCTCGACCTCGAGCCGGACCATTTCGCCATGCCAGCGGGCGCGCACCTGGCGGAAGCCCAGGGCGCGCATGCCGTCCTCCATGCGGTCGACTTGCGTGAGCCGTTCCGGGGTGATCTCGGTGCCGTAGGGGAAACGCGAAGAGAGGCAGGCCAGCTGCGGCTTGTCCCAGGTCGAGAGCCCCAGCTCGCGCGAGAGCTGGCGCACCTCGGCCTTGGACAGGGTGGCGTCCACCAGCGGCTGGCGCCCGCCATGATCCATCACCGCCTGTAAGCCGGGCCGATAATCACCCAGGTCGTCGGTGTTGGTGCCGAGCAGCACCTCGCGCATACCCAGACGCTCGGCCAGCGGCCTAGCCAGGTCGAGTAGCTCGTCTTTGCAGTAGTAGCAGCGGTCTTGTGGGTTCATGCGGAACTCGGCTCGGGCAAGCTCGTGCGATTCCACCACCTCTACTCGCGCGCCGATCTCGTCCCGGGCCAGGGTCAGCGCCGCCTTGCGCTCGCTTGCCGCCATGGTCGGCGACAGGGCGACCATGGCGATGCACTTCTGGCCCAGCACCTCGTGGGCGACTTTGAGCAGCAGGGTGGAATCGACTCCGCCCGAATAACAAACCAGGGCCGAGCCGCAGTCCGCGAGCAGACCGCGCAGGCGCGCGTGCTTCTCCGCTAGGGTCATGGGCGGTGATATAGCGCACTCGCGGGTCGGCCGCCCTCAATGAACCCCACCCACCCCCACCCGGACCGAGATATTGGCGGTCGGCGAGATGCGCGCCCGGCCGGCCACCTTCACGCCGCCGCCGCCACGGCGCTCTCCTCGCCGTGGTGGAAGGGCGCTAGCACGGTGAACAGGATCGACGGCGCGGCGGCGAGCAGCACGATGACGAAGTAGCTCTGATAGCCCACCGCCTGCTGTATGTAGCCGCTCGCCACGCCCGTGACCGTCATGCACATGCTGAGGCCGAAACCGGTGGCGAAGGCGTAGTGGGCCATCTTGTAGGGCCCCGGCGCCACTTGCTGCATCATGTACACCATGTGACCCACGGCGCCAATGCCCCAGCCCAGCTTCTCGACGCAGAAGATCATCCCGATCAGATAGATGCTCTCGGGCTGGAACCAGCCCAGGTAGAGGAAGGTCAGGTTGGGCACGTTGAGGAACAGGCACATGATGAAGAGCGAGCGCTTGATGCCGCGCTTCGCCACGAACCAACCCCCGATGAGCGAGCCAACGATGAAGGCCGCGGTGGCGATACCGTTCAAGACTCCCAGCTTGCTGTTGTCGAGGCCCAGACCGCCATGCGCGCGGGTGTCGAGGAGGAAGAGGGTGGAGATCTTGTCGAGCAGCCCTAACCCGAAGCGGTAGAAGAAGGCGAAGCCAATCAGCTTGCCCACATCCTTCTTCTGAAAGAAGGTGACGAAGACGCGACCGAACAGCACCGCGCCTTCGCGCAGCGTCTTGGGCGCATCGGCCGCGCGCGAGCCTTGCGGCAGGACATTCGCGTGCCAGAGCGCCATGGCCAGCATCAGGACCCCGAGCACGATGAAGGTGACCAGCCAGGCCGAGGCATAGGCGGAAACCGCGGGCTTGGCCGCGCTGCTCTGCTCGCCCGCCAGTACGCCCACCATCAGGACCAGGACGCTGTTCGCGACGATAGGCCCGATATTCCAGCTCATGCTCTGCACGCCCGAAAAAGCGGCCATGTGCCGGTTGCTCAGGGTGGTCACGTAGACGCCGTCCGTCACCAGATCTTGTGTCGCGCCCGCCAGGGCCGCGACCATGAGCAATCCCACGCAGGGGACGATGAAGGCCGGCAGCTTGAGCGTGGCGGCAAGGGCGAGAAAGACCCCGCCCAAGATGAGCTGCATCAGCACCACGAAGAACTTCTTGGTCCGCCCGAGCTCAAGGAGGGGGGCCCAGAGCGGCTTGAACGTGAACGCAAAGCCGGTGAGGCTGGAATAGAGCGCCGAGCGATCGTTCGGCAACCCCAGGTTGGCGAACATGATATTGGCCGCCGTGGTGACCATGGCGTACACCGTTCCCATGGCGAAATAACTGGTGGGAACCCAGAGAATGGGGTGCTTGTAGCGCGTCGGTGCTTGGGTGCTCGTGGCAGTGCTCATGGCGAATCTCTCGGCGAATGCCGCGACAATGATACGCGGATGATACGCGGTTGCGCGCGTTCAACAAGATCCCTTCGCCCGCGCGAGCATATCGGGACTGGTATTTCCCCGACTATTTGGCTAGCATGCACGCCGTTTCCCCTCCTTGACGACCACTGACGATAGCTGACGACGAGGTTGCCCATGAAGACTCCATTGCGCGGGTTTGCTCCCTCCCTAAGCGGGGCCGCTCTCATTGCATTCGCCGCTTTTGCCGGACCCAACTGCCAGCCCTCGGGCGGCACTTTGCCGGGATCCGGCGGTAACAGCGGCAACAGTGGCAACGGCGGCTCGAACATCAGCAACCCAAACGGCGGCTCGAGCACTTCGTCCGGCGGCAGCGTTGCAGGCGGATCGCCGTCAGTGGGCGGGTCCTCGAGCGCGAACGGGGGCAGCAGCAGCAGCAGCAGCAACGGCAGCGGCGGTACCTCGAGCGCGAGCACCACGAGTAGCGGTAATGGCGGCGCCACCGGTGCGGGGGGGAGCTCGACCGTAAGCGGCGGGGGCAGCACCGGCACTTCCAGCGGTTCTGGTCCCAGTGGGACCGCGGTGACCATATCTACTGGAAAGGGCGTGGGTGCCATGGTTGGCTACGGGTGGGTTTCCCTGGGCTCCGAGGACACGATCAGCAGCCCGGAATGCGGGACCGCCGCCATCACCAGCGCCACCTCGTGCGCGGCCACGACCTGGAGCACGACGAGCTCACTGTGCGTTTCTGGTTCGATTCCAGCCCTGCCCGCAACGCCCGCCGCCACCGATTACGCCGACAACTGGGGCCTCGAAGTCGGTCTCAACGCCACCTCCGCCAGCCCCCAGACCTCCGGGTTGGGTCAGAGCTTCAAGACGGTCACCATTGCCGTGACCGGCACACCCACGACTGGCTTGCGCGCCCAAGTTCACCTCAACGGCGACCCGGCGGCGACGACGTATTGCTATACCTACAGCACGGGCGCAATGCCGCTCGCGAGCTTTGCTCAGGACTGCTACAACACCACTCCGACCGAGCTGATCTCGGCTTCCAAGCTCTCCACCATAGACCAGGTCATGGTCCAGGTGCCATCCGCGGCAGCGGCGATCACGGTTACGAACCTTTGCATCACCGGCATCACCTTCGGGAGCTGACCGGTTCTCCGGAAGCGAGCTAGCGCGCGGAAAACGAGCTGGCGCGGCGGTTTCAACCCGAACGCCGAGTGGTTACGCTCAGCTCCCGCTGGCCAGACCGGGGCCCCGGTCTGGCCGTAGCAGCCGTGACGGCGCGGGCGCATCTCCCCGCGTCGCGCTTTCGTCCAAGCTAAGCCAAGCTCCCCTGGTCCCAAGGCTAGTCCAGGCTATTTGCGCCAGCGTCCCTGCCGCAATGCAAAGTGTGACTCGGTCGAGCTTGACCGGGACTTACGCATATTGCGTGCCCGCCGTCGGCGCCCCCGGCCCGTCGGCGCACTAGCTCAATACTGTCCTATCGCAGCGTGGTGGCGCCGGGCTAGCCAAGAGCCGCCAGCTCTCATGCCGCTACAGGGGCTCGAGGCGCGCCAGCACCGATGCGAGGTTGTCGTGCCAATCGGGCATGGCGCCCAGCAGGGCTTCGGTCTTGCTCAGGTCGAGCACGCTGTAGGCCGGGCGGGGGGCGGGACGGGGAAATTCCGCGGTGCTGCAAGGGTCTATGGCGCAGGCACGGCCCAGCCCGCGCGCGATGGCCACCGTGAATTCGTGCCACGAGCATTCGCCGCCGTCGGTGACGTGAAAGGTGCCGCTCTCGCCGCGGTCGAGCAGAGTGAGCATGGTCTTGGCCAGGTGCTCGGCGCTGGTGGGCCGGCCGCGCTGGTCCGCCACCACCCTGAGCGCGGGCTTGTCCCGGGTGAGCTTGGCCATGGTGCGCACGAAGTTGTTGCCCCAGGGAGCGTAGAGCCAGCTGGTGCGCACGATCAAGTTGCGGGCGCCGCTGGCCCGCACCGCCGCTTCGCCCGCGGCCTTGCTCCGGCCGTACACCCCGAGCGGCTGCGCGGGAGCATCGACCGGGTAGGGCTGGCTGGCCTGGCCGGAAAAGACGTAGTCGGTGCTGAAATGGACGAAGGTATGGCCGGCGCGCGCGCAAGCTTGGGCCAGGAGCTCGGGGGCCTTGGCGTTGCCACGCCAGGCGGCTGCCTCCTCGCGCTCCGCGCCGTCTACATTGGTGTAGGCGGCACAATTGATGACCGTGGCCCAGGGCTTGCGCAAGAGCTCGTCCACCTGGCTCGGCTCGGCGGCATCGAAGCCAGGCAAGTCGACCCCGTGGTAGGGCCGGGCGAGCAGGGTGAGAAGCTCACGCAACGCGCGCCCCAGCATGCCCCGCTCGCCGATGATGAGGACGGGCGCGCTCACGGCTTACCTTGATAGCGGGGCAGCCGGTCGGGAGGTATATCGCAAAGCCTTGGCCAGGCCGCATCCTTGCCCGACAGCTTGGGGTCGACCGTCGGCCAGGGAATGCCCAGCGCGGGATCGTTCCAGCGCACGCCCAGCTCATCGGCGGCCGAGTAAGGCGCGCTGCACTTATAGGCGAAGAGCGCGGTTTCCGAGGTCACGCAAAAGCCGTGGGCGAAGCCGGGCGGGATCCAGAGTTGTCGGTGATCCTCGGCCGACAGGAGCAAGCCGGTCCATTTGCCGAAGCTGGGCGAGCCGACGCGCACGTCGACTGCCACGTCGAAGACTTCTCCGGCCAGCACGTACACCAGCTTGCCCTGGGCACCTGGTTGCTGCAGGTGCAGGCCGCGCAATATCCCCCGGCCTGAGCGCGAGAGATTGTCCTGCACGAAATCGAGCTCTATCCCCGCCGCCTGGTAGCGCTCGCGGCGGTAAGTCTCCATGAAGTAGCCCCGCGCATCGCCGAAGCGGGCGGGCTCGACCAGCAGCACCTCGGGAAGGCTCAGGGGCGTGACTTTCACTGCCGGCCCCTTTCCGCCAGCTGGAGGAGATACTGCCCGTATCCGGTCTTGGCCAGCGAGCGCGCGAGCTCCATGAGGCGCGTCTTGTCGATCCAGCCATGGGCGAAGGCGATTTCTTCCGGGCAGGAGACCATGAGCCCCTGGCGGCCCTGGATGGTCTGTATGAAATGAGAGGCCTGCAGGAGCGAGTCGTGGGTGCCGGTGTCGAGCCATGCCACCCCACGGCCCATCTTTTCCAGATGGAGCTGGCCACGCTCGAGATAGCGCCGGTTGAGATCGGTTATCTCGAGCTCGCCGCGCGCGCTGGGCTTGAGCGTTTCCGCCAGGCCGACCACATCGGCGTCGTAGAAGTAGAGGCCGGTGACGGCGTAGCTACTGCGCGGCTGCTTGGGCTTTTCCTCCAGGCCGATCACCCGGCCTTCCCCGTCGAGCTCGGCCACCCCGTATTCTTCCGGGTTCTGGACGAAGTAGCCGAACACGGTGGCCCCCGTCTTGCGCTCCGCCACCCGGGCGAACATGCTGGGCAGGCCGTGGCCATAGAAGATGTTGTCACCCAGGACGAGGGCACACGGATCGCCGGCGATGAACTCGCGTCCAATGAGGAAGGCCTGGGCCAGGCCATCCGGGCTGGGCTGCACGGCATAGCGTACCGCGATCCCCCACTGGCTGCCGTCGCCGAGCAGCTTGCGGAAAGACGGCTGGTCATCGGGCGTGGTGATGACCAGCACCTGGCGAATGCCCGCCAGCATCAGGACCGACAGCGGGTAATAGATCATGGGCTTGTCGTACACCGGCATGAGCTGCTTCGAGATCGCGCGCGTGATGGGGTGTAGGCGGGTGCCCGAGCCGCCGGCCAGGATTATCCCCTTGCTGATCATGACCTTCCTCCGTAGTTCTGCTCGATCCAGCGCCGGTACTCGCCGGTGCGCACCCCCGCCACCCAGTCCTGATGGGTGAGGTACCAGCGCACCGTCTTGCGCAGGCCGCTCGCGAAGCTCTCGCGCGGTCTCCAGCCCAGCTCGTGCTCCAGCTTGCTGGCGTCGATGGCGTAGCGCAGGTCGTGCCCGGGCCGATCCTTGACATAGGTGATGAGGCCCAGCAGATCGGATTCGCGGCTGCCGCTCTCCTCCGCCACCATGGCGCACAGCTGGCGCACGACATCGATGTTGCGCTGCTCGCTGCCCCCGCCGATGTTGTAGGTTTGCCCGATCCGGCCGTGCTGGACCACCGCCCAGATGGCCTCGCAATGGTCGGTGACGAAGAGCCAGTCGCGCACGTTGGTCCCGTTGCCGTAGACCGGCAGCGGTTTGCGCTCGAGCAGATTCTGGATCATGAGCGGGATGAGCTTTTCCGGGAACTGGAGCGGTCCGTAGTTGTTCGAGCAGTTGGTGATCTTGACCGGCAGCCCGAAGGTCCTGCCCCAGGCTCGCACCAGATGGTCGCTCGCCGCTTTGGAGGCGGAGTAGGGGCTCGAGGGGTCGTAGCGGGTTTCCTCGCTGAACCTGCCCTCGGCCGCGAGCGAGCCGTAGACCTCGTCGGTGGAGACGTGGTGGAAGAGCCCTTGACCGTCGTTCCAGATGGCTCGGCAGGCCTCGAGGAGATTGAAGGTACCCTCGATGTTGGTGCGCAGGAATGGCCGTGGGCCGGCAATAGAGCGGTCCACGTGGCTCTCGGCGGCAAAGTGGATGACGACGTCGGGGCGCTGGCTGCCCATCACCTCACGCACCGCCGCGAAATCGACCAGATCGGCGCGCACGAAGGCGTAGTTGGGCTGGCCCTCGAGGGCGCTCAAGCTGTGCAAGTTAGCCGCATAGGTCAATGCGTCCAGGTTGACGAAGTCGTGCTCGGGATGGCGAGGTACGAATAGGTTGAGGAAGTTGGCGCCTATGAAACCTGCGCCCCCGGTGATCAGGATCTTCATGGTCGAGGCTCAAGATAGCGCAAACTCGGCCGTATTACCCGCCTCCGAGCTGCGGGTTCGCGGGGGCGAGAGTCTGGGCTCCCATAGCCAGGTAGCGGTCGGGTCACGGACGAATCGGCCAGGTAACGCTGCCCAGACCTTCGTGGCCGAGGTCGAGCAGGCATTCGCGCAACGTCCTGATACCGATACGCCGGGCGGGCACGCGGGCCAGACCCAAAGCCAGGAGATCCCCGAGCGGACGGTGGCGCGTGTGTTTGCGCATCCAGGCTAGACCGGGGGGACTGCCGTCATGCGAGAGATGGGCGGCGAAGATGGCGGGCAGCGATTCCCCGGCGAAAAGGGGCATGCCGGTCAGGAGCTCGAAGGCCACACAACAAAAGGCGTAGACGTCGGTGGCGCGTGGATCGGCCCGCTCCCCGAAGGACGCGGTGTCCCAGACCTCGGGTCCGCCGTAGTACGGGCTGCCGCAGCCCGGGCGGACCTTGCGTCCGGCGAGGCCGAAGTCGACCAAGACGGGGACGCGGCGGCTCTCCTTGCGCGTCCGGCGCGGGGCCGCCACGTCCTGCGGGGTGCGCAAGATGACATTGGCGGGCTTGACGTCGAGGTGGCCCAGTCCCACATCGTGCATGGCCTGCAGCCCGGCCGCCATCCCATCGAGGACGTCCAGGACCACGTTCATGTTGAGGGCACGCCGATCCACGAGCGTCTCCAGCGTGGTGCCGCGCACCAGCTCCATGACCAGGATGGGTTTGGGTCGAGCGCCGGCATCGAAGGTGACGAAGCCGGCGATATTGGTGTGATGAGGCAAGGTCAAGAGTGTGCCCGCCTCCTCCCGGAACAGCTGGAGGTACTCTTCCTCGGACAGGGTGCGCGCGGCCGAACCGTCATAGGCCGGAACTTTGAGCGCGAAGGTCTCTGCCCCTTCTTCGTGCCGCTCCTCCGACCGGCGTGCCACGAATACCGAGCCGCCTGCGCCCGTGCCGATCGGCCTCACCACGAAGAAGCCCCCCAGGATCCGGCTGGGCGGCAGCCACCCCGGCAAGTGTAGCTGCCTTCTGCGCGTGCTCACGTGGGTGATCTCGCCCGATAGGTCGGGCTGGCGGGGCAAGCGGCCCAGGCGCACCAGGACCCGTGCGACCACTTCGGCGAAGAGGGGCGGCAGATCCTGTCGCACCGCCGAGGCCGCGGCCGCCGCTGCTGCGCCCACGCCCTCATCTTGCTCGCGCAAAGCGCGTTCGATCCAGCCGTCCAGGCGGCGCAAAGCCCGGGGTGATGACAGCGGGGCGTAACTGTCGCGCAGCCCGATGCGGCGCATGGCCCCCGCGCATAGCCGGGCAGCATAGGTTATCGCGCTGGCCAGCCGGTCGAAGACCGCGCCGCTTTCACCCTTGAAATCGCTCAGTGACAGCCCCTCGTTCAAGGCGTCGAGCACCCGGACCAAGCTCAAGATGGCGCGCCGCAGCCCCTCGACCCGAGCCGAGCTGCCCGGGGGCAAGGCCTCGGCCACCGCGCGTAGGTTATTGACCAGCGCCTGCGCATCGACCTCGCCGCCTCGTTCGCCCAGCGCCGCGGGAATCCTGGCCGCGGCGGCGAACACCTCCTTGAGCTCGGGCACCATGCTGGCCTCGGCCAGCGCCTGTAGATCCTCTGACCGGTGGATGCTCCACGCGGCGGCGACGAAAACGTCGGACAACTCGCAGACCTGCTCGCGCGCCAGCGCATCCGCGGCGCGGGCCAAAGTGGCGCACAAGAGGCGCTGCAGCGGCGAATGAGCGTCGCTTTGTGCCCGCTCGGCCAGCAGCTTGAGCACATGCAAACGGCGGCCGCGGTGCTCGGTGCTCGCTTCCTCGCTCTCCGCCACGTCGGAATCCACCAGGTGGAGGAGGGTGCGCAATTGGCGAAAGCGCATGGTCAGGTTAGGGATGCTGGGCCCCGCGACCGCCGGTTGCTCGCGCACCAGGAGCCAGCTGCCGAGCCGCCACAGGATCCCGGCGAGCGGGCTGCGGGCGGCCCCCCGGCTCCCTTCCCGCACCGTCACCAAGTCGGGCAGCAGCGAAGTGACGAGCAGGCCAGTGTCCAGCTCGCGTAAGGCCCGGAAGGTTGCTCGGCGCTCGGCCTCGGTTGCTTCGCCCGTGCATTCGAGCACGTCCATAGCGTTGCTGGCTATCCCGAGCGCGGCTTCGGTGGCCGGCCCGAGATCGCGACCCTCGGCAAAGGCCTGCAGGGCCCGGTAGAGGTGAAAGCGCAGCGACGCCGGCCGCTCGCTCTCCAGATCCAGATCCTCGACCAGCGCCGCGATGAGCGTGGCCATGCCGTCGTCGGCCGCGGGTTGGCCCTCGCGCAAGCGCGCACCTGCCAGCGCAACCACGCGGGGGCTGATGGCCTGCGCCGGCACCTCCTCGCGCAGGTCGGCCAGAGCCTCGACCGCCTCCATGCCCCCGCAGGGGACCAGCTTGACCAGGAGCTCGTCGGCGGCTTCCGGCTCTTGCTCGACCACTCGCGACAGACCATAGATCATGGACGAGGCAATGCCGCTGTCACGCGTCTGCAGCTCGCTGCCCAGCAGCTTGAGGCAAGCCGGAATGGCCGTGCTCGGATCATGCGCGGCGGTGGCCGACAAGGAAGCGGCCGCCCGGCGCCATTCCGAAGGACCCAGCCGTGGCGACAAGTCGCGCTCGATTTCCGCCGCGCGCGCGGGCGCCGCCGCCGCCAGCAGCCCACGCGCTACCGCCACATGGCGCCAGACCAGCGACTCGCGGTCGGTGATGAGGCGGGCCCAGGCGCTGCGCACCTGCGTGCGTTCGAACACGCGCACCCCGCTGTCGTCGCCCTCCTTGGCCCGCTTGGCCGCCTCCCGCGCCGCTCTTTCGAGCAGGCGCGCCGCGAGTCGGCGCGAGTGCAGGGCTCCCATCGAATAGGCCGACAGCCAACCCCGCTCCAGCTCGGGCCGGGCGACCAGCGCCAGCGCCAGCGCGTCCACGTGGGCCCCCGTGGCCAGCGGCAAGCGCAGCGACAGGGCGACCCGGGCACGGATCTGAGCGCCCTCCAGCGCGCGCGGCGATGACAGCGCCAGGGCGGTGGCCAGGGTCACGAAGGTGGCCGCATCGCCTTCGTGCAGGGCCACCAGCACCCGCCGGCCCAGCTCCCGCTTTTCCGCCCCATGCGGCAGCGCGTTGGCCAGCTCGAACAGCGCCGCCGCCGCCACCGGTCCTGACAGGAACGACACGTCGTCGATCAGCTTGGCCGCGACCGCGCAACGCACGCTGGCCAGGAGCTGGTCGGTGGCTATCCCCTCGAGGGGGGTGGGCTGCTGGTCGGCGGCCGCCGTGGCCAAGCTGGCCAGTCCCTGCCGCCAGAGCGAGCGTCGCTCATCGGGATCATCCCGCGTATGGATCTGCGCGAGACCGGCAAGGTAGTCGTCGCCGTTGTGCATATGGCTAGCTCGGTGGCGCGTGGCCTGGTTTCGCCCCCCGCGCCCCTTTGGCGCAGTGGGCTTTCGTCCCCCGATCGTATCACCGTAACCCGATCCCCGCTGTTCGAGGAGTTGGTTCTTGCCCTGGCCTGGCCTTGCCCGCGGTCGTGGCCGTGGTCGTGGCCGAAGCTAACTTGTCCGTGGTCCTGGCGAAAATCCCACTATACTGCCCGCCGAGACTACTCCCATGCCTAGGCGCTTGCCGGCGTTGAACCTGACCGCCTTGCTGGCCTTCTCGGCCTTTGCCGATCTGGCCCTCTGCCGTGTGCTCAATGCCGCGTTCTTGCCCACCCACCCGAGCACCTTGGACCAGCGCCTCCTGGTCAATCTCGGGTCCTTCGTCTCCAACCTGGCCGGCGTCTTGGGCCTCGTCCTCGCGGCTAGTGGCATATGGCGTGGTCTCACGGCCGACCAGATCTTTCCCCGCTCGGTGCGCATCACCGTGAGCACGGTGGGCCTGTTCTTCTGCGCTTTGGCCGCCATGGGCGTGCTCTGGCTGGGAGTGGGGCCGCGCTATCAGATCCATCTGCGCATCAGCCACAGCTTCCTGGTGCTGTTCCTGCTGCTGGGGATTTGGCGTGGCCGCCGATCTCTTAAGGCCAAGCTGGCCATCACCATGTTCGCCTTGCCCATCGTGCTCGAGGCGGCCGTTGTCTTTTGCCAGCGTATGTCGTGGTCGTGGTCGTGGTCGGGGCCAGCCGCAATCGTGCGTATTGCCCACGCGCTCACCTGGGTGGCCATGGGCGCCGCTCCGGCCTTGCTGGCCCCGCCCGTCCGGCGCCCCCGCCAGCTCGCCTGGGCGGTGGCCTCGGCGGTGACGCTGAGCGCTGCCATGGGTGTCGCTGTCGCGTTGCGCTTCGACGTGGTCCAGACCGTCGCGTTCTATGGTTTGCACGTCGACCTCACCGGCCTCGCTTCCTCGGCCGAACGGCTCTACACCGCTGCCCTGGTCGTGGCCTTCGCCGGCCTCGGCTCGGCGGCGCTCAGCTGTCTGACGGTGGCGGGAGGCCACCGCCTGGTAGGCTGGGGCTTGCTCCTGCTCGCCGCTTCCAGTCAGGATCTCTCCTCGCCCAAGACCGCCCTCTTCACCTTGTGCGGCCTGCTCGCCATGGCGCTCGGCAGCCTACCTGCCCGATCGTCTGCCCCTCTGCCCGATCCACGCGTCCCCGCCTGACCAAACTCCACCCCCGTCCCGGTCCGGGACAATCCTCAGGAAAATCCCATGAAAGCCGTCGCTGGCCGGCTTGCTGGCCGGCTCAGCTTCGGGGGCTTGCCCGGCTGAGCTTCAGCGCGAGCCCCGTGCGCGCAGGTCCTTTTCCGCGCGCACCCAGTTTTCGAGGTCCTTGCCCGGCTTGCGCCCTTCGTTGACGTAGATCTCGAAGGCTCGGGCTTGGATTTCCTCGCGGGTGGGCTCGTAGGGCTTCTTGCCGGGAGGATCCGCGGTGAGTGGCTTGGCCGTCGCCTTGGCCACGGGAGCGGGAGGTAGCTTTTCTATCTTTGCCTTGCTTGGTTTATTGAAGGTCGCCATTGGACTCCAACTAGGTTGTTCCCGAAGCCAAAAGTGTCAAGAAAACGACTTGCCGCACAGGGCGATTTAGACTCGTAGCATAATCGTGACGAACGTGCATCATTCGCAGTGGCTGCTTGCTGGCGCAGGCGCAGCGAGAGCATAGTACGCCCAAGCAGCAGCAAATCCCCGCCGGCCGAGCCGCAGCCCGTGCTGGCATCCGACCTGCTCATTTTCTTGTCCCGCATGGAAGCCGAAGCCAGAATCGAGACCACGCTCGAAAGAGCGGTGGCGACAGCGACGGTGAACACCTGCCCGGCCCGGCTGGCCGAAGCGGTTCGCTACGCCGTCTTTCCTGGCGGCGGACGTATACGCCCGGGACTTTGCCTGGCGGTGGCCGACGCCTGCGGAGCTCCCGGTTCGCGCCTGGCTGAGGCCGCCGCGGCCGCGGTCGAGCTCTTGCACTGCGCCTCGCTCATCCAGGACGACTTGCCCTGCTTCGACGACGCTTCCCTGCGCCGGGGCCGGCCCGCCCTGCACCAGCGCTTCAGCCAGGAGATAGCCATCCTGGTCGGCGACGTTCTCATCGTTTCCGCCTTCGACCTGGTTGCGGCCGAGGTGGCCGACTTGCCCATCCCCGCCGCCAACATCTTGCGCGCGCTGGCGCGGGGAGCCGGTGCCCCGGTTGGGCTCGCGGCCGGACAGGCCTGGGAGAGCGAGCCCGCCATCGACGTCGCCGCTTACCACCGGGCCAAGACCGCGGCGTTGTTCGAGGCGGCGGCCGTGGCCGGTGCCGAGGCGGCTGAGGTCAATCCCGAGGCCTGGCGCAAGGTGGGCGGGCTCTTGGGCGAGGCCTACCAGCTTGCCGACGATCTCGCCGATGCGCTGGGCGAATCAGCGCAGCTGGGCAAGCCCATCGAGCAAGATCGGCACAACCAGCGGCCCAACATGGTCACGCGCCTCGGAGCGGGCGAAGCCAGCCAGCGGCTCGACGACCTGCTGGCCCGGGCCAAGCAATACCTCCCCGCTTGCAGCCAGCGCCGCAAGATCGAGGAATTTCTGGACCGCGCGGCCGGGCGGCTGCGTCCGTCCGGCTGGCGGGCCAAGGTGGAGAACCTAGCCCGCGTGGCCGGGGTACTCTGAGCCGATGGGTTGGCCGAGGCTGGCTAGCGATGAGCGTCGCCGTGCTGACCTGCGCGCCTGCCATGCCATTCTCGCGCGCGGCTCGAAAAGCTTCGTGGCCGCCTCCCGCCTGCTGCCCAAGCGACTACGCGACCACACCGCGGCCCTGTACGCCTTCTGCCGGGTCGCCGACGACGCGGTGGATTTGGTCGGCCCGGGGGGCGACAGCTCCGCCATCGCTCGTCTAGACGAACGCCTGCGCTGCGTGTATGCCGGGCAGCCGCAAGAGGATCCGGTCGATCGGGCCCTGTGCGACGTGGTTTTCGCTTGTGGCATCCCGCGCGAGCTACCCGGCGCGCTCATCGAAGGCTTTGCCTGGGATGCCGAGCGGAGACGCTACCAGAGCGAAGACGATCTGGCGGCCTACTGCGCTCGGGTCGCCGCCACCGTAGGCGCTATGATGGTGCTCCTCTTCGGCGAGCGCTCGCCGGCCCTGCTCGCGCGCGCCTGCGACCTGGGCCTGGCCATGCAGCTCACCAACATCTGTCGCGACGTGGGTGAAGACGCGCGGGCCGGGCGGATCTACCTGCCCCTGGCCTGGCTGAGCGAGGCCGGCATCTCTCCCGACGATCTCGTGGCCTCGCCGCGGAACAGCCCCGCTCTGGCCCAGGTGGTGAAGCGCGTGCTGGCCTGGGCTGACACGTGCTATCACCGCGCCGATCTAGGCATGACGCTTTATCCCTATGACTGCCGCATCGGCGTGCGCTCGGCCCGCCTCATCTATGCCGAAATCGGGACCATCATTGCCAAGAATGGCTACGATTCCGTCTCCCGCCGCGCCTATACCAGCAAGCCGCGCAAGCTGTGGCTCCTGGCTCAGGCCCTGCCCGTCCTGCTCTGGCGCGAGAAGAGCCCTCCGCTCCCAGCGCACCCCGCCGTGGAGTTCCTGATCGCCGCCTGCGCCAAGGGGGGGTGAGCGATTGCCGTCACGCGGGCCTTCATGCGTCAAGCGTGGGCTCACCAGCTTGCTCGATTCGGAGTGGCACCCGGCCGGTGCCTTTTGAGCTGAGAATCGTCGCTTTGTGCTTTCGCATCTTCGCGCGCTCGAGTGTTGCAACCTCGAGATGTGCGATTGAGACTTACGCTTGCCTCCGCCCGGGGGGAGCGGTCAATGTCTCAAGGCGCATCATTGTCGATTACCAAGCTTCTCCGGTCTAAACCCAAGGTATAAACGCGCTCACCCGTTCTGGAGGTCACCTATGCTCTCGTCCAAGTTCCGCCGGCCAGCCTGCTTCCGGGTGGCCAAGCATCCGACTCGTCTCCCTCTGGCTTTGCGGCCTTTGTTCGCGGGCAGCTTAGCGCTCGCGTTCGCCGCCTGCGCTTCCTCATCCGGTGGGGGCAGCGGGGGTACGAATAACAGCAGCGGCGGCAACGCCAGCGGTGGCTCGGTAGCACCCGCCCAGGGCGGGCTCTCCGGCAGCAACGGCGGCTCGTCCGCCAGCGGCGGAGTCTCCAGCAAGGGCGGCAGCGCCGGTGGCGCGGCCGGGGCAGCCGGCTCGGCCAGCGGCGGCGCCTCGAGCAAGGGCGGCAGCACTGGCGGCTCTACCGGCGCCAGCGGTGGCAGCGGTGGATCCTCTGGCAGCGCCGGCTCATCGACGGGAGCCGGGGGCTCGGCCGGTGCCAGCGGCTCCGGCTCGGGCGGTAGCAGCCCCGGGGGCAGCAGCGGTGCGGGTGGCACCACTGGCGGCGGTGGGACCAGCGGCGCGGCCGGTAGCAGTGGGTGCACGAATACCGACACCAGTAAGATCAACGAGGATGCGTCGGGTTACGTCTGCAACAACACTTTGGGCATCCAGGGAGCTTGGTATTGCTATAACGACGGCTCCGATTCGACCGCGAGTTGCAAGGGCAGCGACGGTAAGGGCGCCGGCGCCATTCCGTGGAACGCGTCGTCGAGCGCGATGTGCCTGAGCGGCACGACGGGCACATCGTACAGCAACTATGCCGGTATAGGCTTCAAGGTCAACTCGGGACCGCCTGGCTCCACCGCGACGCCCGGCTCGTGGGATGCGAGCAAGCTCGTTGGCTTTGCGATTACGTTTACCGCCGGAGCGAGCGGCAAGGGCACTGGTGGCACGGTTCTCTACCTGGAGTATCCGACCACGACGGACGTGACACCGCAACAAGCGGGAGAGGATGCGCCGGGCGTCACTATCCCCGGCGTAGCCGGCACCGCGATAACCTATAACGTGCTCTTTGCCGATGCCGTTCTCGCCAACCAGCCATTGTACAGCAACGTGTCCGCTAACCCTTACAAAGTCGATCCGACGAAGCTCACTGATGTCAAGATCCACATTCCCTACGATGCCGTCCCGCATTCCTACGACTTCTGCATCCAGAGTGTCGTGCCGCTCACCTCGGCTCCCAATCCCGTGGTGGCCACGGGCACCTACGGGCCGGCCTGGACCAACCAGCTAGCTCAGGCCGTGAACGGCATCAACGGCTATGCTGTGCAAAGCGCCCCATTCATCACCAATAGTGGGAATCCGATGACCATGCAGGTCAGCGCTACTTCCGATGGGGTTGGGTTCACGTACACGCCCGGGTCGGGCTTCAACGCTCCGAACAACGGACCTGGATCCTTCCCCGCCATTATCAGTGGCTGGGGGCCGGGTGAGGCTGGTGACCAGTTCTACGGCCCCTACCAGGGCGGCAAGCAGATCAGCCAACTCACGTCGGTGAAGAGCAACTGGTCGTTCACCATGGGCTCGACCGGGGACGCGGTCTATGACGTCTGGTTCAGCAACTCGTCCGCCACCCCTCCGTCTCCCGGCATCGAGCTGATGGTCTGGATCGGGAACACCGGCAAGAATCCTCTGGGCAGCGTGGCCAGCCCCGGCACCGCAGTCGGGAAGCAGGTCCCGTACGTCGGTACCAACGGAACGAGTCAGCAAGTCGTCAGCTATTGGGTGTCGGCATCGGATAGCGCCACCAGCGTATCCGACTTCGACCTGTTGCCCTACTTCCAGGACGCGGCCAAGAACGGCTATGCCGGCCTGAAGACCTCCTCGTACCTGCTCGGTATTCAGACCGGCTTCGAAGTCTACAGCGGCAGCTGGAGCACGACCGACTACAATATTACCATCCAGTAGTCGACCGTGACGCCATCCTCCCCGGCGCCCGGAAGGTCGGGGAGGATGGATAGACGGACAGGCTCGGGGTAGACTCGCTCTTGCAGCGGAAAAAGGAGTGCAGCGATGCGCAGGCGGCTTACTTGCTCAGGTGACTTTGGCGTAGCTTTCTTCGGGGCATTGACGGCCGCGGGATTGGCTGCCTGCGCGGGCAATCCGGGCAAGACCGTCCTCCCACACGATGCCATGGCCACCCCGACCGACGCGGACTGCACAGACGACGGGGGGGCCAGCTTGGTCCTCATCGACGACATGGAGACCACGACCCACGGGCCCATCCAGCTCGCGGGCATCGCGCCGCCCCTGGCGCCGGGCTATTGGTTCAACAGCGGTGCCAACTACTTCAACGACGCGGGAGTGGATCCGGACACGTCGACTCCGCCGCAAGGGTCGTTCGCCTTCACCGCGCTTACCCCGCCGGTGACGTTGGGCTGTAAGGTGAGCAATCACGCTGCGCATCAAACCTGTGTGCTCAACGGCCTTTACGACACGTGCGGCGTCGGCCTCGAGTTCGCCCAGCAGCCCGACGGTGTCGCCGATGCCGGTGGTGATGCTGGCGTGCCCATGACCACCGTGCCTTTCGACATCAGCGCCTACAAGGCCGTCACCTTCTGGGGGATGACAACGACTCCTGATCAGACGGGCACGATGCAGGTCAAGATCCAATTCCCTGACACCGACACCGACCCGCGCGGCGAGGTGTGTAACGGCGGCGGCGGGAACACTTCGATGTGCTACAACAGCTACGCTGCCTATCTGAACTTCACGACCACTTGGCAGCAGTTCACCGTGTTGCTGGATGCCGGCACTGCCGGGGCCGCTGCCCCGGCCAATGGCATAGCCATTGACGGCACGTGGGGCTACCAATCGGCGCGCTGGCTACCCACCCAGGTCTACGGCATGAACTGGCAGGGCCAGAAGAACACCGCCCCTGGCTCGGGCCCGCCCCTGACAACCGACATCTGGATCGACGACGTGTACTTCGTCCAGTGAACCTGGCCTGGGGATCGAGAGACTGCTCTCATTGGCAGGCGGACAGGCCCGGACACGACGCGGCGGACAGGGCCATGCATGAGATGCCAGATCGACATTCGGATGGATTAAGGCTGGGATCGCACAGGTAGTATGTCGAAGAGTAGGCCTACGAACGCATAGACGCCGGCTGAACCAGGACAGCCCCGACACTTTGTCGGAGATCTTCCCATAGGCCCGGGACGCACGATCGTAGTACGGACTGACTCAGTTCATTCGCAGGAGAAACCTTCTTCGACGGTAGGCTGGCAAGTCTTACCCGTCGGACAGCTGCTCGTCGGGTTGCTCGGATCGCACAGGTTCGGCAACTGAGACCCAGGCCCTTCCGAGGGGCACCCTGAGCCGATGACGCCCGGAGTTGTCTCGGCAACGCAATGAGCAACCTGACCGGAGCCGGGGTAGGCGCAGCAGTCGCTGTTCTCCGGGCAATCACTCGGCCCGTCGCAAGTGACGTTGCCAGTTCCGCCGCTTCCGTCTCCGCATTGGACTAGCTCGTCGTCAGCGGGTGAACAGCCCTCGGATGTGGAACAGACCACATACGACCCGATGGGAGAGGTGCAACTCACTTCCCCCGCCACATCGACGGCTCCGATGCAGTAGCCGCCCGCGCCCGTGCAGCCTCCCGGGACGCAATCAGCCTCGGTGCTACAACCTGAGAAGTATGCGGGAAGAACGCACGCCCCCGACCAGCATGTTCCCACTACTCCTCCAGGCCGTGTACACGGTGTACCGTTCGCGGAGCTTGCGGTGCAAACGCACACGCCGGCGCTGCATCCCATCCCGCTCCTGCAGACGTAGCCGCATGTCCCGCAGTTGTTGGGATCCGACTGAAAGCTGATACTCGTGCAGCTAGCGCTGGTAGCAGAAGCCGTGCAGGTTTCGCAGCTTCCCGAGCACGCGCTGCCGTAGGCTACCCACTCTCCGCTGGCGTTGCAGGTTTGCGGCTGCGTCGTTCCGGAACACCGGTAGCTGTTCGGGGTGCAGCTGCCTGAACAGGACCCGCCAGAGCACACGTACTGGCAGGCGTCCCCGCTGGCTACCCAGTTGCCGGTCTGATCGCAGATTTGCGGCTGCAGTCCTTGCGCGCCGCCGCACTGCGTGGGCGTGGATTTGGGGGTGCAACTGCCGCTGCACTCGCCGGTGCTCGGGGTGCAGACGTACTGGCAGGCAGCCCCGGTGTTTTGCCAGGCGCCGGTATTGTCACAGGTCTGCGGCTGCTGGCCGTCGCACGTGTAGGTTCCCGGGGTGCATTTGCCACCGCAGGTGGCGCCCGTGGCGGTAGCGGAGCAGACGTATTGGCAGGCCGTCCCGGCACTTTGCCAGGTCCCCGTGCTGTCGCACTTCTGCGGCTGCTGGCCACTGCACGTGTAGGTTCCTGGGGTGCATTGACCACCGCAGGTGGCGCCGGTGGCGGTAGCGGAGCAGACGTATTGGCAGGCCGTCCCGGCACTTTGCCATGTCCCCGTGCTATCGCACTTCTGCGGCTGCTGGCCACTGCACGTGTAGGTTCCTGGGGTGCATTGACCAGCGCAGGTGGCGCCGGTGGCGGTAGCGGAGCAGACGTACTGGCAGGCCGTCCCGGAACTTTGCCAGGTCCCCGTGTTATCGCACTTCTGCGGCTGTTGGCCACTGCACGTGTAGGTTCCCGGGGTGCATTGACCAGCGCAGGTGGCGCCGGTGGCGGTAGCGGAGCAGACGTACGGGCAAAGCGTGCCGGCATTCTGCCAGGTCCCCGTGCTGTCGCAGGTTTGTGGCTGCCGGCCATTGCAGGTCGTGCTGTTGGGCGAGCAGGATCCGGAGCATGTGCCACCATTACAGGCATTGGTGGTACACGGCGAGCCGTTGTCCTGCCAGGTACCGGTCTCGTCGCAAAGCTGGGGCTGGCTGCCGCTGCACTGCTTGGTGCTTGGCGGGCAAGCCCCAGAGCAGGCGCCCGCATTGCATACGTATGGGCAGGCCTGCCCGCTATTTGCCCAATTTCCGTCGGTGCCGCAGGCCTGCGGCTGAAGGCCGTTGCATCTGGATTGACCGGACGAACACGCCGAATCGGGGGATGAGGCGGGAGCGTCCGGCCCACTCGGCAGGGACGTGTCCTGCGTCGTCGCGATGCGCTGATCGCTCCCGGAGCCCGCGTCGTAAATCGGCATAGGAAGGTCAGGTGTCAGATCGGATGGGACTTCGGACGAGTACGTCCGTGCATCTGCCGCTGATACTCCGTCGCCCAGAGCGGACTTGCCGTCAGAGACGTTGGTATCGCTGGTGCTCGCATCGCCAACCCCGGGGCGCTGGCACCGACCCTGGGTCTGCCCGGTGGCGATGGTGCAGATGTATCCGGACGGACAGCTGCTACCACCGGTACACGTGATCTTAGCCACGTCGGGACTATCGAAGCAGCCGCCGAACAAGGCGGCCAATGCCGCCAACCCGATAACCGTTAACGTCGCACGACCAATAGCCAACGGTCGGTGTAACTTATTCATGACAGCGCCCCCCGGAGTAGTTGAATTCGCCGATCGAGCGGTCCTGCGCTGCCAGGGCGCCCCGTGCCGCGTGAGCTAAGGCCCGTCCCAAGCCAACCGCGCGCATCTCTAGAACGCTCCCGTCAAGACGGCGCCGGCGTGTCCGCCGGCGAGGGCGGGCATAAGTGCAACTCCCCCTTGGGTGGCGGAGTTTGCCTGATAGCCCAACAGGTAAAGGAGTGCCCCCACCCCAACGCAAGCCGCGCCAACGCCGTAGGCCACCCAGGCGAAATCCTCGTAGCTCTTGCGATCCGACTCCTGGCTCGACGAATAGGCGCCTGGAACATTCTGCTCATTGTTGGACACGCTGTTCGCCTTCAGGTTGAGAACGACCCCGCTTGCGAGCGCGACCACACCCAATGCGCCCACGGTTATGCCGGCCGTGCGCAGGCCGGCGCCGGACGAATGTGTCGGCTGCGCGGGCCGCGCAGGCGTGCTAGCCACCTCGGCCGGGGCGGCCGGCGTGGGCGGGGGCGAACTGGTCGGCGCCTGGCCTGACGTGGCTGTTGCAAACGGAGGCGGGGTTGCGACGCCAGCCTCTTTGGCCAGTAGCTCGCGACAATCGGCAATATGCTGCTCCGCGGCCACCTTGTCCGAGCCGTCGATCTGGCCCTTGCCGGCGTACCGGATGTACTCCTGAAACCTGGAAATGGCATCCTCGTAGCGGTGGTTTTGCTCGAAGCAGCGACCCTGGTTGAAGATGTAGGTCGGATCCTTGGTGTCCAGGAACAGATCCGAGAGAATCGAGACTCCCTTGGCGTAGTCGCCGTCGAGGCAGGCCTTGCGAGCGCCGCGCTCCTGGGCCCTGTGGTTGGCCGCCGCGAACGTCGTGCCGCTTGCGAGGATGGACCAGGCGAAGAAAAGAGCGCCGAACCCCGCGGCCAGGTTGCGTCTCCGCACGCCGACAACATGATGACTCATCGTGGGAGCGATTCTCTGGCGTCGCGCCAACGTTGACAAGAGCTTTTTCCCGGCGGGGACGAGCGGGTGGAGCATCGCGTTTGTGCGGCAAGGGTCCGCCCGGGGAAGCCGGGCTCGCATTCCATCGGTGTTGACGATCCATGCGCCTGGATCGATCAATGGAGCATGACCAACGATCTGTCTCCACTAGTCAGCGATGCGTTCCGCTTGTTCCAAGAGGAAGCCCCGGCTCACGCCCAGGCCTGGATGGCGGCCGTCCATCAGTTGGGTGAGGCCAGCAGCCTGGATGAAAAGTCGAGGGCTTTGGTTTACCTGGCGGTACTCGCCGCGCTACGGATGGAAAGTGGGCTACCGTTTCACGTCGCCCAGGCGCGGCGCCTGGGGGCTTCGCGAGCCGATGTCATAAGTGCCATCCTGACCGGGCTTCCGGCGGCGGGAATGGCGGTGCTGGCGGCGTTGCCGGCCGTGGTGCGGGCTCTCGACGCCGCGGAACAAGGAACATGAGCACACGCCCACCCAAGCTCAACTCAGACTGGCACCGCGGCCACCGCATGCCCGAGAAGGCGACTTTGGAGGAGAGGGTTCGCTGGCACAAGGAGCACGCCCTCCATTGCTCCTGTCGGCCCGTACCCTAGAGTATTGCTGACGCGATTCGTGCGGCCGACCTGAAGAAGGGTGCCCGGTCGTGATGCATGACAGACCCGTCAGTCTCTGCGCGCGGTGGCCCTGGGCGCTGCGGGCTCGCGGAAAGAGAGGAAGACCATGACGAACCCCACCGACTCCAAGAATCAAAGCCAGACCGGTCGCATGCCCATCGTGTTCGTCGCCCATGGCGCGCCCATTTTGCTCGACGACCAGTTATGGGTGGGCGAACTCGCCGCATGGGCCAAGGCCATGCCGCGGCCGAAGAGCATCCTGATGGTCTCGGCCCACTGGGAAGAACGTCCGGCCACGTTGGGTGCGACGCGACCGGTGCCGCTGGTCTACGACTTCTATGGCTTTCCCGAGAAGTACCACCAGACGAAATACCCATCGCCCGGTGCGCCCGAGCTGGCGTCGCGAGTGCGCCAGCTTCTCCAGGGCAATGGCATCGTCTGCGCTGATGAGCCAAATCGGGGCCTCGACCATGGGGCCTACGTGCCGCTGGTGGCGATGTATCCCAAGGCCGACATCCCGGTGCTGCAGCTTTCGCTCCCCGGCCTAGTGCCGGAGGAGCTCATCCGTCTTGGTCGGGCCCTTGGGCCCCTGCGCGACGATGGTGCGCTCATCTTCGGCAGCGGCTTTCTGACCCACAACTTGCGCTACGCATTCCGACCTGGCGTCCCGGAGTGGGCCCGCGAGTTCGACGCGTGGGCAGAGGGAGCTCTGTCGAGGCTGGATGTGGATGCTCTGGCGGACTTCCAGACGAAAGCTCCCGGTGCGCGGTTGGCCCTTCCGACCTGGGAGCATTACGCCCCGGTGCTGATAGCGGCCGGCGCAGCTGCCGATGAGCACCCGAAAGTCACGTTCCCCATCGTAGGCTGGTGGATGGACAGCCCGTTCACCAAGAGATCGGTGCAGTTTGGCTAGGCTAGGTGCTGGGCTAGGTGCTGGGCTAGGATAGGGCGCTGACGGCACGGGGTTGGTCCGAGGACGAACCCGTCGGGCAGCTGCCTTGTCAAGACACCTGGCCGGCGCTCCCACGCGCTGATACGATATCGATCAAAAGTGAGTGACCACACCATGTTGGCTGTGCTGTCGTGAAGGCGATAATCCGAGCTATCATCACCTGCGGGGTCGTCTCGGGATTGCTCTTCACCACGGCTGGAACCCTCCGCTGGTGGAACGGCTGGCTGTTTGTCCTTGCCTATTCCGCGCTCGTGGTGTCACTGACCGGCTTCTTCTCTAAATCGCCAGAGCTTGTCAATGAGCGGATGACCGCCGGGAAGAGGGCGAAGACCTGGGACCGGTGGCTCTTTGCCCTGATCGCCGCTGTTCTACCGCTGCTGGCCACGGCCCTGGCCGGGCTAGACCGCAGACTCGCTTGGACCGGCCAATTACCGGTGCCGATCGTGATGCTGGCGTTTGGGATGATGGTCGCTTCCAGCGTGCTGACGTCGTGGGCGATGCGGGTGAACGCCTTCTTTTCGAGCCACGCGCGCATCCAGGATGACCGGGGACAGACGGTAGTGAGCGCTGGCCCCTATCGATTCGTCAGGCATCCCGGTTACACGGGGGCGATCATCTTCAACCTCGCCGGCCCCATCCTGCTGAGCTCGCTCCCGGCTCTATTCGTCGGCATTGCCATGTTGCTCCTGTTCGTCGTGCGGACCGTGCTAGAGGACAGGATGCTCCAGGCAGGACTGACGGGGTACCGGGAGTACGCAGCCAAGGTGCGCTTCCGACTGGTTCCCTTCGTGTGGTAGGTTCCCCGCGGGAGTCCTCTGGTGGGGACGATCAGCGCTTTGCCACCCAGGACCCGCTCGGCCGCCGGTACGCCCTCGTCAAGGTGGACGCTACTAACTGACGGTGCCGCCTCCAGTGCATCCGAGACCGTGGCAAGCCCCGTCTGACTGGCAATTGTCACGAAACTGAGACGTGGCCGACACGGACGTCGAGCGCCCCCCCAGCCACATTTCATCTTGCCCGGGGCTTAGGGCCTGGGCCGGCTCCACGATCCGAAATCGTGTCTTTCATACCAACGAGGTCACCATGCAGAAAGTCCTTTCACGGGCGGCACGCGCCCTTACTCCCTTGGGCTGCGGGATTGTCGGGTTGTGCGCATCTAGCGCACTCGTTCGTGCCGACCAGAATCAGCCGGTGCTCCTGCCCAACACGCTCATCATCAGCAGTAGCACCTACGAGCGGTCCCACGGCGCCATCGCATCCCTGGCGGTCGGTTCGAAGCTGGCAGGCTCGGCCGAGGCGACCGCCGCCGCCGTCGCGGCCAACAACTACGTCCACGTCTGGGACAATGCAGCGGTCGACGGCAGCTTTGGTGTTAGCTCGCCCATCCAACTGACCGCCCTCGACCCGCACAGCGGTCACGTGCTCAAGACGCTGTCCGTCCCGACCGACCAGGTGGCTACGAGCTTTTCCTCCAAGTCGGAGCTGGGCCTGCACATAACCCATGATAGGAGCGGCGCGCATCTCGTGTTTGTGGCCTATGCTGGCCCAGGAGTGGGCGCGCTCGACGTGTCAAACTCGGACGCGGTTGCGGGACAGGATCCGACGAACCCCGTAACCTTTGCTTTCGGGGCGACCTACGCCTTCTCCCGGACCATCGTCGCCATGGATGCTAGGGGACACTTCTCCTATACGCCCACAATCAATTATGGAGGCAACAACGGTCGTTCGGCCCTCTTGGGCTCGAACGGTCTCTACTACAGCGTGGGGAATGCCAACAACGGTAACGCGTCGACGTTTGGACCCAACGGCACCAATCCCGACGTCACCGAAACGACTGGCCTTGAGGTTGTCAATCCCATCGATGCCTTCATCTCGAAAGCGCCGATTCCGGCCAATAACTCGGCGGAGGTCGACCCTCTCAACCAATACCAGTTCGGAACCAGCAAGCCCGACAAGGCTGGCAAGGACAACAACTACCGAGGCGTGACGGAATTCAACGGCGCTCTGTACTTTACCAAAGGCAGCGGCAGCAACGGCATCCAGACCGTCTACACCATCGGCACATTGCCGACAGTGGCCCAGGCGCCCTCGACCAAGATCAGCATCGTACCTGGCTTCCCAACCGACTCGGCCAAGGCCACGGGCGGTGACTTTACGCCTTTTGCCGTGTTCTTCGCCAACGCCACGACAATGTATGTGACCGACGAAGGATCGGGCGACGCGGGCGACCGCTCGAGCCATGCGGGTTTGGAAAAGTGGAGCCTCATTAACGGCGTCTGGCAGCTGGACTATGTCCTGACCAACGGCCTGATCGGGACGGTTGACAGCAATTTGAATGGCTATGATGGACAATATCCTGACGTAACCACGGTTGGCCTGCGCAACCTGGCCGGCGTCGTGGATGGGGACGAAGTGACCCTGTGGGCGACGACATCGACGTCTAGCGCATCGGGTGATAACGGCGCGGACCCGAACAAAGTCGTAGTCATCACCGACAAGCTGCGCTCTACCGTCATGAGCGGTGATGTGGCTCTCGAATCATTTCGCGTAGTCACCGGGCCGACCTACGGCACGGTCTACCGGGGGGTCGCCTACGTGGCTCCTGGACCCCAAGAGGACTGCGGAGATTGCGTAGACGGCCGAGAGCCCAGGGAGGAGTAGACATCGTGACCTGATGCCAGCCTGAGGGGTGGGCCAATCGCGCCCACCGCTCTGGCAGGCTCCGCAGCTAGAAATGGTCCTCGCTGTGGTAGGAGGAAACTGATGCGCGGTTGCGCGCCGCGATGGCCTCGTCCCAGGGCGCGACCTGCCAGTTGTCGTACCGCTCTTCGGGATACATCCATGGCGGCAGGACAATGACCAGACTCCGCGCCAGTGCATTGACATAGGGCTCGTACATCGCGCGCAACGCCGCCAGCTTTTCTTCCGCTTCGGCGCCTTCGCGGAGCCTCAGGCCCTTGGCGGAAAGTGCCTTGCGCAAGCGCGACAGTTCCTTACCTGGCAGGCGATCCGTAAAAAGCGGATCGTACTGGGTGCTCACCACTTGAGAAAGATCCACGACGGCGTGTCTGGCCATGGCAAAAGTCATCTTGGCCTGTTCGCTTGGAAAGCCATCTAGGCCGACGATGACCAGCGTGGTTGCGTCTAGGATGGTGGTTAGCGCCGCAAGCCACGACTGGTTGTTGTGCTGTGAGCGAAAGAAGCTGAGGACTGGGTATGACAGGTGGCTCTCCAGGACTTCGGCGGACCAGCGCTCCCAGGCGTGAAAGATTCGGTCCAGTCCGTCGTAAGGCGGGCACTGGCAGTAGCGCCGTAGAAGCTCGGTTGCAGTGGGTGGAGATCCGGCGCGCGCGTCCAGCAGAGATATCTCGATTTCGCGACGAGCGAAGGCCGCGTAGATTGTCGGTAGGTAGCCGATGACGATACCCAAGAAGGCAAAGCCCATCCCCGCCTCCAACACGGCCACGAAACGTGACAGACCCGAATCCGGCACTATGTCGCCATAGCCAAGAGTAAAGAACGTTTGGCCACTGTGGTAAAGTAAGAGCGCGAAGCTCAGGCGCGCGTTCGACAGAAGAAGGTGCGCGCCGGTCCCGTATTGCACCAGCGCGAACCCTAGGATGAGACCGGCGGCCCAAAGCGCGAGGAGAAAGATCAGCGAAAGCGGTCCGTAGTAGCCGAGCAACGATTCGCGGCGTGACTGCGACTGGAGCCGCCTTGTCATCCCCGCCCAAGGCCTCCACGTCAACCGGTAGTACCAGGAGGTCAAGCGGAAGACGCCGCGCACTCGCCTAGGTAGGACCACGGTTTCGAGCGCATCGAGCAAGACTGCCAGCAAGACTAGCACTCCGGCAAGGGTCGAAAGGGTGCGAAGGACGGGCATGAGGTTTTCGCAATGCTAGCAGGCCAGTCAAACAATGCCGGCTCAAGGCGGAAAGGCCGGCCAAGGCGCAAACCCTGGTATGGGCGTCGAGCATCCAACCGTGGTGCCCCTCGGCCATCGTCGTCCCTCGCGGAGACGAGCCACGCGCTGCCTTCGCGCGTACCGGCTATCGCACGATTCACCAGACGCGATCATTGAGCAACGCGCAGCGCCGTCCCTCGTTCGCGAGGAGGTAGACTTTTCCCGGGAGAAGAGGCAGCCTGCGGGGCAGATTCGCTAGCTCTTGTCAGCAAGGATACGTCATGCCGATCGAATCGAAATGTCCCTTCCCTCACGCTGCCAGCGGCGGCACGTCGAATCGCGACTGGTGGCCCAACCAAGTGCGGCTCGATCTCCTGCACCAGCATTCCGAAAAGTCCAATCCGCTGGGCAAGAGCTTTGACTATGCCAGCGAGTTCGCGAGACTCGATTTCGCGGCATTGAAGAAGGATCTCGCGGCGCTGATGACCAAGTCCCAGGACTGGTGGCCAGCGGACTTTGGCCACTACGGCCCCCTGTTCGTTCGCATGGCCTGGCACAGTGCCGGCACCTACCGAACGAGCGACGGTCGGGGCGGTGGCGGTCGAGGCCAACAGCGCTTCGCTCCTCTCGACGCTTGGCCGGACAATACCAATTTGGACAAGGCGCGTCGTCTGCTCTGGCCGATCAAGCAGAAGTACGGCCAGCAGATCTCGTGGGCCGACCTGATCATCCTAGCCGGCAACGTCGCCCTCGAATCGATGGGATGCAAGACCTTTGGTTTTGGCGGTGGACGGGAGGACGTCTGGGAACCGGATCAGGACGTCTACTGGGGCGCCGAGAAGTCCTGGCTCGCGGGCGACCAGCGCTATTCCGGGGAGCGCGACCTCGAGAGCCCACTAGCTGCCGTGCAGATGGGGCTCATCTACGTCAACCCGGAAGGGCCAGGAGGCAAGCCGGATCCCATCGCCGCGGCCAAGGATGTGCGCGAAACCTTCGCCCGCATGGCGATGAACGACGAAGAAACCGTGGCGCTCATCGCGGGCGGCCACACTTTCGGCAAGACTCACGGCGCCGGTCCGGCGTCCTACGTCGGAGTCGATCCAGAGGCAGCGCCCCTCGAGGACCAAGGTCTCGGCTGGAAGAGTAGCTTCAGAACGGGCAAGGGCGGCGATGCCATCACGAGCGGCCTCGAAGTGACCTGGACCACCACGCCAACGAAGTGGAGCGGCAACTTCTTCTGGAACCTGTTCGGGTACGAATGGGAGCTGGGAAAGAGCCCTGCCGGCGCCCACCAGTGGGTCGCCAAGGGGGCTCCTGCGACTATTCCGGACGCGCACGATCCGTCGAAGAAGCACCGGCCGACTATGCTGACTACCGACCTATCGCTGCGCTTCGATCCGTCCTACGAGAAGATCTCGCGCCGCTTCATGGAGGATCCCGACGCGTTTGCCGACGCTTTCGCCCGCGCATGGTTCAAGCTGACCCATCGGGACATGGGCCCGCGCACGCGCTACCTCGGCCCGGAGGTTCCCGCCCAGGAGCTGATCTGGCAGGACCCGATTCCACGCGCAAATCATCCGCTGATTGACCAACGTGACGTTGCCAATCTCAAAGCGAAAATCCTGGCCTCGGGCTTGTCGATCTCGGAGGTGGTCTCTACCGCCTGGGCTTCGGCGTCCACCTTCCGCGGCTCGGATAAGCGCGGCGGAGCGAACGGCGCGCGCGTACGACTTGCACCGCAGAAGGATTGGGAGGTCAACCAGCCTGCGCAGCTCGCGAAGGTCTTGCGGGTGCTGGAGGGCATTCAGCGCGAGCTCACCGGGCCGGCGACCGGAAAGAAGGTCTCGCTTGCCGACCTGATCGTGCTGGCGGGTTGCGCCGGCGTGGAGCAGGCGGCAAAGGCCGCCGGTCACTCGGTGACCGTACCCTTCACGCCCGGGCGCATGGACGCCACGCAGGACCAGACCGATGCGGCCTCCTTCGCGGTGCTCGAGCCCATGGCCGACGGCTTTCGCAACTACCAGAAGGCGAGGTTCGCCGTGGCGCCAGAAGCGCTGCTGGTCGACAAAGCCCAGCTCTTGACCCTGACCGCGCCCGAGATGACAGTCCTTGTGGCCGGCCTGCGAGTCCTCGACACCAACGTCGGAAAGACCAAGCACGGCGTGCTAACCGAGCGCCCGGGCGTGCTGAGCAACGACTTCTTTTTGAACCTGCTCGACATGGGCACGGAGTGGAAGGCCGTGTCGGAGGACAAAGACCTGTTCGAGGGCCGTGATCGCAAGACGGGTGAGCGGAAGTGGACCGGGACCCGCACGGACCTCGTGTTCGGCTCGCATTCCCAGCTCAGAGCGCTGGCGGAAGTGTATGGAAGTGCGAACGCGGAGAGGAAATTCGTCGATGACTTCGTGGCCGCGTGGGATAAGGTCATGAACCTAGACCGTTTCGACCTCGGATGACCAATTTGTCGCCTGCGAAGATGGCGACCTCAACCAACGGGGGCCAGGAGGCACCATGATCGCCAAGAAGATCCAGGACGCCATCAACACGCAGATCAATCTCGAACAGTACTCGGCGCAACTCTACCTCGCGATGAGTGCGCATTGCGAGGGCAAGAGCTTCCGCGGTTTCGCGCACTGGCTTCGTGTTCAGGCCGAGGAGGAGACGAAGCACGCGATGAAGCTCGCCAGATTTCTCCTCGACCGGGGCGGCAGGCTGGAGCTCGCCAGCATCGCCGCCCCGCCCTCGGACTTCGGTTCCGTTACCCAGACCTTCGAGAAGATTCTGGAGCACGAGAAGACCATCACGGGCAAGATCGGAAGCCTGTTCGAGCTGTCCCGGACGGAGAAGGACTGGGCGGCCGAGATCGCTCTCCAGTGGTACGTCACCGAGCAGGTCGAAGAGGAGGCGAATGTAGGGCAGATCGTTGATCAGCTCAAGGCCGTCGGGGAACAGGGCGGAGGGATCTGGTATCTGGACTCGAAGATGGGCAAGCGCGTGATCGGCGGCTAATCGGCAGGCTACAGCAGTCGAGCTGTCCGCTACGCGCGGGCTTTCGTCAGAGCTCGGCTGGCACCACGAAGCGGGCGCTGGCCTCGACCATGACTTTGCCATCCTGGACGAGCTGCGCGCGCTGAACGTACAGCGGATGGGTCTCGGCGGTCTCGGTCCAGCCTCGGACCACGGCGAATCTACCGGTCACGGTGGGCGCCCGGTAGCGCACCTCGATCGTGGCGGTGACCGCGACGATATCGATGGCGAACAGCGCGTACACCATGGCCGAGTCCAAAATCGTGGCGATAACCCCACCGTGCAACACGTCGGGGTAGCTCTGCAGGGCAGGCAGACAATCGAAGACCGCCACGACCGCGCCATCCGCCTGAACCACGAACCTCAGCTTGAGGCCGTTGGGATTGTGGGGGCTGCATACGATGCACATGGGATGCTCGCGCTCTTGCAGCCTGAGCAGCGAGGACTGCGCGGCGAGGCGGGCTTGGCTGGGCGGCACGCCGGCCATACGCTCACACTGCAACATGGCGACTCCTCTCAGATGAGCTGGGCGACGCAGCTTCCGAGCAGCCCTCCAAGGCAATGGGGATACTGCCCTGCATAAGACGAATACTACCCGTCGCTCCTCCAGCAACCGGTCACAGTACGGTCACGATCGGTCCAGGGATGGCCAGCGGGATGCGCAACCATGACAACGACCGCCGGGAATGCGCGGCGCGCTGGCCGGCGGCGCCTGGGCAAATAGCCGGCCGGCCGGTGCAATTTGAGGTAGAAGGACCCGCCATGCCGATGCGCCGCTCAGGACGTGAAGTTTGACCTCGCTGTTACCAGCGGGGATGGTGCCTGCGACGAGCCAGGTTGTTCCGGATCCAGAAGGCCCGACGGCGGAAGAGATGGCTCGAGCCGACGATGCTGCGCTCGCGGTGGCGGCCGATGACAGCGAGGGCGGGCAGGGCGATGAAGGCGTGGGCGACGCGGTTCAGGTCTACCTTCGCAAAGCCAGGCTCGTGCCGCTGCTCACGCGCGAGAGCGAAGTGGCGCTGGCCAAACGCATCGAGAACGGGCAGCGACGGGTGTGGTGGGCGGCGCTGGGGACGGACGTCGCCATCCAGTCGATCGTGGCTCTGTTCGATCAGCTGCAGAGCGAAGTGGTCAAGCCAGGCGACGTCTTCGCGGGCGGCCACGAGGAAGGTGGCGAGCTCGACCGGCTGGGCCTCGAACGCCCGATGCGCAAGACAATGCAGCACGTGCGTCGGTTGCACGGTCAGCTGCGAAAATGTGCGGGCAAGAACGGGAAGCGCGCGGGGACGGAGAGCCGTGTCCGTCGTCCGGCCGACGCTATCAGGGATGAAATCGTCGATTGCTTGTGGCAGACGCGGATCTGTCACGAGCACGTGGACGCCGTGGTGATGCGCCTCAAACGCCTGCTCGGTTGCGTGGAGGCCGAGCGACGGCAGGCCGAGCTGTCCACACGCCATCGGCCGAGTCCGGACATCAAGGGCGCCCTCGCCGCAGCCGGCATGACCGAGAAGACGTTGCGTCGAACGGTCGCCGAGATCGAGACCGGCGAGGTCCAGGCGGCCCAGGCCAAGCACGAGATGGTGCAGGCCAACCTGCGCCTCGTTGTCTGCATCGCCAGGCGAAGCGTGCACCGCGGACTCGACTTCCCCGACCTCATTCAGGAGGGGAACATCGGGCTCATGAAGGCGGTAGACAAGTTCGACTACCGGCGCGGCTACAAGTTCGCCACCTACGCCACCTGGTGGATCCGGCAGGCCATCGCGCGGGCGCTCTCGGATCAATCGCGGACCATACGACTTCCCGTCCATGTGACCGAGGTGCTGGGCAAGGTGAGGCAGGTGCGGGCTGGCCTGGTCCGCAAGCAGGGCCGCGAGGCCACGACCCAAGAGCTCGCCGCCGAGCTGGGCATGCCGACCGAGAAGCTCAACCAGGTCCTCGATGCCGCCCGGCAGCCCATCTCGCTCGAGGCGCCTCTCGGGCCCCAGGGCGAATCGTGCCTCGGCGATCTGATCCAGGACGGCAACGCCATTTCGGCGGTCGACGTGGCACTGACGAACGAGATGGTCGCCCAGACCGACCAGCTCTTGGCCACGCTCACGCCACGGGAAGAGAAGATCTTGCGCATGCGCTTTGGCATCCAGGAGAAGGATGCTCACACCCTGGAACAGCTCGGGAGGAGCTTCGGCCTGACCCGCGAGCGCATTCGCCAGATTCAGGTCGGTGCGTTGGCGAAGTTGAGGCACACGTCCAGGCGACTCGGAAGCAGCGCCCCGAGCGACCGTTGACGGTGCGCGGCGTGCGGGCCGCGCGGCAAGCCCAGCTACCCTCCTGCCCGCGGGTCACGCGGCCACCCGACCAGCTTCTGCCCCTCCTCGTCCCAGAGCTTGAGGCGGATGCACCGCAGGCTCTTGCGCCAGTTGAGCGCAGCTTTGTCCTGGAGCTGGGGAACCCCCTGGTAGCAGGTGCGGAGGTTGTAGTTGGGAATCCCGTACTCGATGTGATGGATGAAGTGGTAGCCGATGTTGCCCGAGAACCAGCGCAACACCGGCGGCAGGTTGTAGAACGAGGCACCGGCGAAGGCGGCGTGCACCGGATCCCACTCGTCCGTGCGCGCCCAGTACACGCCTTCGAACTGATGTTGAACGTAGAACAGCCAGATGCCGGCGGCGCCGGCCATCCACAGCACCAGGACCTGGAGGACGAGATAGGTCTTCCAGCCGATGATGAAAGACGCGATCAGGGCGATGGCCGCGATGGCGAGGTCCGTGACCAGGACGCTGCGGTGCTCGGGGCGGCCGGTGTGCTGACTGGGGAGCCGCTGCCGGAACAGGAAGTGGAAGAGCGGACCGAGCCCGAACATGACGAACGGGTTCCGGTAGAGCCGGTATTTCATCTGCTTGCCGGAAGGGGCGCGCAGATACTCCTCCAGGGTCATCAGGGTGATGTCGCCGTAGCCGCGGGCGTCGAGGTTTGCGTAGGTCTCGTGATGCCGGAAGTGACTGAACCGCCAATCCTCGAGAGGCGTGAACACCAGGATGCCACACACGTACCCGAGCACGGTATTCGCCCTCTCGGACGCGAAGAACGATTCGTGCACGCAATCGTGGAAGATGATGAAGATCCGAGCCAGGAATCCGGCGGCCAGCATCGTCAGTGCGAAGGTGACGATGTAGGGGTAGCCGCGGGCGACGCACCGGATCATCAAGTACCACAGGAGCAGGTAGGGAACGAAGGTATTGACCAGCTGCCAAATCGCCTTGCCCCGATTTCTCCGACGAAACGCGGTCACCTGACCGTACCAGGCTGGCCACGGATATCTAGACAGGTCCACGGGACCGGGCGGCTTCTCCCACTGCAGGAACATTCTCTCCTCCCTTTCCTAGGCAGTCGCGCGACAGCACCTTCACGCGCTACGATTCAGGCTAGCAGATTATTCGCTGCTAGCATCTCGTGGTCGGTCCGGGAACCGCCTCGCCGGCTAGCTGATCGATGGCGGGGGCCGACGTTCGATGCGGACCCGCGCCATTCGTGACCTTCGATCCGCCGCGGCTGCCTGGTTAAGGTCGTGCTCGGGTCAGTCCCGTCGGGAAAAACCACGGCGCAGGTCTTCGAAGGCACTCTCGAGATCGTTCCAGGCTTGCTCGACGCTGAGCTTGTAGGTGCCACCCTTCACGTTGCCCGCGCTCTTCCATGCCGCGAGCTTGGTTTGCGTGGCATGGTACCTCGATACCAGGTCGGCGACAGCCTGGCTGCGTACGACCCGGACGCCCGAGCTGCCTACCTCGGATTGGGCCGCCAGGTCGGCGAGCCTGGCTCCCCATTCCGCGATTTGCGTTTCGATTCTTCCGACGTAGACGTCGGCTATTCTTTTGATTTCGTCCCTGACGATGTTCGCCCGCATCGACATCGACATCGACATCGACGGGGGCGTGGAGTTCTTCGCTTCCGCTGTTCTCATGATGCCTCCCCCGGCCAATGCCGCGCCAACAATGCCAAGCAAGATCCGAGCCGTGGCTGGGCGCGGGGAGTCATGAGTCTGGCTGGCTTTACTGATGACGCAGAACCGAGCTGGCCGTCCCGCTCATCATGAAGTACCGTCCCATCATTTCGAAGGAGGGGGACGGTTGATGCGAGCTGGCGATCTCGACCATAAGGAGCTCCTCGAGCTCGACCCGGAAGGCGGCGTGATCCGCTTTGCCGGCCAACGCGCTCTCCTGCTCGATGCCGTGGCGATGGGACTCTTGCGCCAGTATCTATCCGAGAACTTCGGCGTGACCGCCGCTCGCACCGTGCTGACACAGTTCGGCTTCGCTCACGGTTGGCGGATGGCCGAGGCCATGCAAGCCGAGTTCAAGTGGGATAGCAACCAGGAATGGCAGCAGGCGGGGCCACGCATCCACACCCTCGGAGGTCTATTTCGCGTCGAGCCGGGAGGTCACGGTCCGCTGTCCAAGGACGGCGCGATGCTGACGTCCTCCTACGAAGCGGAGCAGCATCTGTTGCACTTCGGCCGCTCCGACGTACCTGTGTGCTGGACCATCTGCGGCCTCATCAGCGGCTACATCAGTCGGAGCTCGGGTAAAGAGATCTACGTGCTCGAAGACCGCTGCCTGGGCCGGGGCGATACCGCCTGCCATCTCATCGGGCGAACGCGAGAGGAGTGGGGCGATGAGCACGCGGAGGAGCTTCGGTTTTTCGAAGCGAAGCGCCTCGAGGATTGCCTCGACGTGTCGCTTCAGCGGGTCACCGAGACGCTGAAGGCGGTCGAGCACAAGCTGCGCGTTCATCGCCGAGCGCTGATCCGCGTGGCCCACGACGTCGACGAGCCGCTCGGGCTGGTCAGCAAGAGCGTCGCGATGGCGCAGGTCGTGGACCTGGCGCGCCGGGTGGCGGAGGTCGATTCGACCGTGCTTCTAACTGGGGAGAGCGGCACGGGCAAGGAGCGCGTCGCTCGGCTGGTGCACGAGACATCCGCGCGCGCGACCGGGCCATTCGTCGCCGTCAACTGCGGTGCCATCACCGAGACCCTGCTCGAAAGCGAGCTCTTCGGCCACATGCGAGGCGCGTTCACGGGCGCGACGCAGGACCGGCCTGGCCTGTTCGAGGCGGCCAACGGCGGGACCCTGTTGTTGGACGAAATCGGCGAGGTTTCGCCGGGCATGCAGGTCAAGCTCCTGCGCGCGCTCCAGGAGCGAGAGATCCGTCGGGTCGGCGAGAACAGGAGCCGTAAGGTCGACGTGCGCGTCCTGGCTGCCACCAATCGCGATCTCGCCCTCGGCGTGGCCAGGGGCGAGTTTCGGCAGGATCTGTACTACCGGCTCAAGGTGGTCGAGTTGCACGTGCCGCCGCTACGCGAGCGCAGGGACGATGTCCTGCCACTCGCCCGCGTGCTGCTCGCCGATGCCGCTCTGCGGATGAAGCGCAAGATAACCTCACTCGCCCCCCAGGCCGCCGACCAGCTTCTGCGCCATGCGTGGCCGGGCAACGTACGCGAGCTCGAAAATACCATGGAGCGCGCCGTCGCCTTGGCTCGGGGAAGTCGCGTCGAGGTTGAGGATCTGCCCGAGGAGATCCGCGAGGCGGTTGCCGCCCCCGTGGCTACCCTGGGGCGGGTGCGGTCGCTCGACGTGATCGAGAAGGAGTACATACTTGCGGTGTTGCAGCTCAACGGCGGCAATCAGACCAAGACCGCCCGGCAGCTCCACATCGGCTCGGCCACTCTCTACCGCAAGCTCAAGCGCTACGGCCTAATCCGGAAAAGGCGCCACAGCTCACGCTGACCTACGCGGTCGCGCGTCTTGTCGCCCGCCAGGCCTTTAGCTTGCAGCCGTGCTCCGAGTGGCTATTGCTCGAGCGCCTTCAAGGCGCTCTCGAAATCGTGCCAGGCGGTCTGGACCCCGCTCCTGAAATCGTCCCATTTTTGGCCCTTGGCGGCCCGGAACGTCCTCAGCCTATCATGCACGGCCGCGTGCTTTTTCCTGACGAGATCGACTTGGTTGCGATAGTCGACCTGGAGTCCGGTGCCGGCTGCGTCGGCCCTGGCCACCAGCCGGTCGAGTCGGGCGCCGAGCTGCCGAAGTCGCGTCTCGATCTTGCCCACCTCTTGTCCTGGCGTTTCCATGACTAGGCCGCCTTTGCTTTGGTGGCGGGCGCCGGCAGCTGGATCCAGCAGTTAGCGCAACGCGTGGCTCCCATCATGCACAGATGCTGGCATTCCGGGCATACGCGCATTTCGGGCTCGGGGCCCAAGTCCAGCATCCCTACCAGGTTCGACCAGGTCATTTCGAGAGCTGTCTTCCGGGGCTGGGTTTCGGACGTGGTGAGCGTGCCGAGCACGAGCGCCATCTCCTTTTCTACCGCCGCGACCATCGTGCGCAGTTTCGACACGTCGGCCGCGTTGAGCGTCAACATCATATTGTTCATGAGAGATCTCCTTGCATCGAGTCCCTCTGCACCTTCCGGGCCACCCGACGTAAGCGAATGATCCTCGGTGCCTGCGAGTCGATGGGCCTCGCCGGTCGATCTCTTCCTCATCACGATGACTGCAGTTGTTCGAGCCTCTGGTGGCGCGTGCTGAAGAGCACCAGCGTCTGGGCCAGGATGCCGGACATCTCGGCGTCGGGGAGGGCTGATGCGCGTTATCAGCAGACCGGCGCGCGAAGTGGGAAGCTCGTCTGACTATCCGAAGTGGCCGCTACCCGCTTGCCGCGTGACTCTCGGCAAATTCCAAACCTTCGTCCGCCAGCTCGAGCATCTCGATGAGCGAGAGGAGAAAGCAAATCGTGCTCTCGGCCCCCTGGTTCAGGTTCTGGCTGGTCGCGCCGAGGCCATCGCGGCAGCCCGCCGTCGCCGAATCGTAGATGGGGATGCCGAGACGGTTCGCGCCCAGGAACCACGCGAACGACTGGCGCATCCGGCGCAGGTACTGATGATCGCCGGTGGACTGGTAGGCGGCCCGAAAGGCCAGCACGAAGGCGGCGGCGTCGATCGGCTGCTCGTCCCCCGCTGCGATTGCCCCGCCGCGCGAATGCCAGCCGTCATTGCCCACCAGCACCATGCGGTCGCCGCGGAAGCAGATCCCTTCCAAGAAGGCCAGGCTGGCCCGCGCGACCTCGAGACTCGAGGGATCGGTCGTGAGCCCATAGGCGCGGAAGAGCGCCAGCGGCAGCATCGCATTGTCGTAGGTCAAGGTCGGCTCGAACCAGCGCCAGTCGTCGGTCGCTTCTTCGCGATAGCGGCCGCACAGGCGCGCCGCGAGCGCGGCCAGGACCTCGGCCGCCGGCGTCACTTCCGGGTGGCCGAGCAAGAAGCTCGCGATCCCCAGCACGGTGAGGGCGCTGCCGCGCGGGCCGAAAGCTTGTGCGCGCGCGAGGCCGCGTTCGAACATCTGGCGAGCCAGCATGCGCTGGCCCTCGTCGCTCGCCAGGTACGAGGCGAGGCCCAAGGCCCACAGGGCCCGGCCGGTGCAGTCCTCCGAGGGCGCTTCGCCGCCAAACGAGCGATTGTAGCTCATCAGGTTGCGGAAGCCGCCCTCGCGGGTCTGGGCCGCGAGCAGAAACCCGAGATAGGTCGAGACCAGGTGCTTGGTGTCGCGCGAGGCGCCCAAGCGATCCGCGTGCAGCGCGACCATGAGCGCGCGCGCGTTGTCGTCGACGCAATAGCCGCTCGCGCGCTCCGGCACGCTAAAGGTGGCGTGTTGAATGATGCCGGTGTCGTCGGTCATGCGTAGCAAATGGTCGAGACGGAGCTCGGGGAGGCTGCTGGCGCGCTGCGGCTTCCGGCGCTGCGGCCGACTGCGCACGGTGCTGGCGAGGCTCGCCCCGAGGTCGAGGTACTCCGCGCCGACGCGTGGCCAGGTGAAACCGCGCGTGTAGTCATAGCCCCGGGAGCGCAGCTCGGCGAGCCGTTTGGGTGTATTGATGAGCGAGACGATCGATGTCGCCAGGGCGGCACTGTCGGCGAAAGGAAACAGGCAGCCGCGCCCGTCGGCCAGCAGCTCTTGCGCATGCCAGTAGGGGGTGGAGATCACGGCGGCCCCTGCGCCCATCGCGTACGAGAGGGCGCCGCTCGTCACCTGTGCAGCGTTGAGGTACGGGCTAATGAACACGTCGGTGGCCTGGAGATACGCGCAGAGCTCATCCGTGCTGACGTACTGGTCGCGGAACACGACGTGGTCGCGAACTCCGAGATTTTCGGCCTCGCGCTCGAGCGTCGTCCGGTAGGCCTCGCCCTGCGTGCGGAGCACGGCCGGGTGGGTGGCGCCGACGACGAAGTAGACGAGGTCGGGACAGGCGTCGAGGGCGGCTGGCAGCGCCCGGATCACGGTCTCGATGCCCTTGCCTGGGCCGAGCAGTCCAAAGGTCAGCAGCATGCGGTGACCGGTGACGCCGAATCTGGCCTTCAGCTTCTGTTGCTCACGCGGGACCATGTCGGGTATCCCATGGGGAATGACGTGAACGCGCGCATGCCCGAGGTCGTAAGAGCGAGCGAGCAGATCGGCGGCGACCTGGCTCATCACTACGAGCGTCGCGACCTTGGCCATCCGCTGCACGATCAAGCGCTGGGAAGCCGAGGGATTCCCCAGTACGGTGTGCAGGGTCACGACGGCGGGAACGTGCAAGTCGCTGAGGAAGTCCAGGATGTACGCACCGTCGTGGCCCCCGAAGATTCCATACTCGTGCTGCAGGGATACCCAGCGCACGTCTTTGTAGTTGACCAGCTCGGCGGCGCGTGCGTAGTCCCCTTTGGTTCCTTGCCGGATCTCGTACTCGACCTCCTCGGCATACTCGTACTCGCCACCCGCTTCCGTGACCGCGACCGCCATCGTGCTCATACGCTCACAGGCGACCTTCATTCCTGACGCGAGATCGCTGGTGAAGGTGGCGATACCGCAGCGACGCGGCGGATAGGTCCCGAGGAACGCGATTCGGAGATCAGATTCCACCGACACCGCGCCATTCGGTAGAGCGCCGATCCGGCCCCGCAGGCGCCCCACGGGGTTCACGGCCAACCTCGCTGTGCTGCCCGACCCCGGATGCGGTGGGCCTTCGTCGTTGCCATGGCTGTCCTCCTGCCGCACTTATTGCGCCTCCGGCGGTGAGCGTTTGTATTGCTCGATCACCTCGACCGGCGTACGCCGAAACACCTCGCGCGCCAGAATCATCGCCATCGCCGAGCCCTCGGCAATGAGGACGACCTTGCCCGATTGGAGCGCGGCTTGGCAGCGTAAAACGGTGTCCTTGGGAATGCCGAGCTCGTCCAGACCGGCCGCCATCGCAATGAGCTTGTCCGGCTCAACCAAGGTCCCCATCGCCCTGACAATCAAGGTCAGGAGCGGCCCAGCCACGATCAATGGACCAATGCCCGGCACGAGCAAGAAACCGGAACCCACCAGCATGGCCCTTATTGCGCCCCACGACGCCCCGACCATGGCCGGAGAGGCGCCGGGTGGCTGCTCGGACAGATCGCCGCCGACCAGCGGGGCGCGGTCCCCGTCCCGCCCAACCATCGAAACCTTGCTGAGGTCGTAACCGTTTCGCGCCAGCTGCCGAATGGCCGCCTCCGCGTCAACCCCCGATTTGAACACGGTCAGGGTTGCGTTGTTCACGGACATCCTGCCGCCTTTGGCCCCGATCGATGGTCTACTGATCTTCTCGACATGGAACTACCGAGAACTGCAAGAGCAGGTTCTGGGCCAAAAGCTAAGACGCTGCCATCGCAGGCACCGCCGCCTAGGCAAGCTCAGAATGATGGAGTAGCTCCATCATTTCGATAGACCAGTGACCCATGATGCATGACCGCAAGAGCCTGGCCGCCGATTCAGTCCGCCTCCACGTTAAGCTCGTCGGGGAAACGGGCTCGCATCGCAGACTCGACCAGCTCCTCGCTCTCAATTTCGCTGTCGGCCGCGAGCGCCGCCGCCGCCAGGGCTCGGGCGTCCGTCAGGTTGGTCCCGCGAATCACGGACCGGACCGTGTCGAGATGACCGGGCGACATGGACAGCTCTCGAACGCCGAGTCCGAGGAGGACCCACGTCAGCGAGGGATCCCCGGCGACGTCCCCGCATACCGCCACCGCTTTTCCTAGACGTTGGGCAGCGCCAACCGTGTATTGCATGAGCCGGAGGACAGCGGGATGGAGTGGATGATACAGATAGCGAACATCATCGTTTTGCCGATCGGCAGCGAAGGCGTATTGGATCAGGTCGTTCGTCCCCAGGCTGAGGAAGTCGCAGGCCGCGGCGAGTTGATCGGCAGTGATGGCGGCGCTGGGCGTCTCGACCATGGTCCCGACGGAGACCTTCGTGGCCAGTGCCAGTCCTTCACTTTCCAGCTCCGACCCGACTTCGCGGCAGAATCTCACGGCCTCGCGCAGCTCGGTCACACCGGTGACCATCGGGAACATGATCCGCGTCGGCCCGACCGAAGCAGCCCGGAGCAATGCCCGGAGCTGAGCGCGGAAGATGTCGCGGCGCTTGAGCGAGAATCTCACAGCCCGAAGCCCGAGCGCCGCGTTGGGTCCCGGCGAGAACTGCAACGAGCTCGGAAGCTTGTCGCCGCCCAGGTCGAGCGTCCGGAACGTTACCGTCCGTCCCTGCGCGGCTTCGAGGATGCGAACCGCATCTTCGTACTGCTGCTCCTCGTCAGGCAACGTGTCTCGGTCGAGGTAGAGCAGCTCCGTTCGTACCAGACCGATATGGTCGGCCCCCAGCGAGACCGCCGCCGAGACGGCCTCCGGGACGTCCACGTTCGCGCCCAACGACACGTGCTCGCCGTCGCGCGTGCAAACCGCCTGCGTGTCACCTGTACCCATGCGAGTCCGCCGGGCGCGCGCACGCTCCCGCCTGGCCTCGTACTCCCTGAGGGTGAAGCCATCGGGAGAGGTGACGATAATGCCCCGCCTGCCGTCGACGCAGATCAGCGCTCCCGGGATCGCCGACAGGAGCAGTCCCGGCACGCCGAAGACGTAAGGCATATCCACGTCCCGCGCGACTATCGCCGCGTGTGCGGTCGGCCCCCCGCGTTCCGTGACAATCCCGGACACACCCGCGCGCCTGAGCTGCAGCACGTCGAGCGGCGAGACATCCACGGCGATCGCGATGCCGTCCCTCAGGGCAGCCGCATCGAGCCGCCGTTCAGGCAGATTCAGCAAGACTCGGAGCAGGCGGTCGGCCACCGCCGCGAAGTCGTCCATGCCGGCCGGAACCTTTGCATCCGAGACCTTGGCGAAAAGCCGACTCATCTCGCGAACCACGAGACGCACGGCCCATTCCGCTCCAACCCGCTGCTCGCGGACTACCCGCCCGGTCTGGCCGGCCAAGTCAAAGCGCAACAGGGAACGTTGGAGCTCGACGAGATCGAAGTGTGCCGTCTGCCCCTCGGTGACGACCGCATGGGTAGCGTCAGAGAGTTGCGCGTCCGCAGTGCCGACCGCGGATTCGAGCCGGCTGATTTCCGCACCGACGCGATCGAGATCAATCCGCCGCTCGCGAACATCGACCCGGGGCGGAACGAGGAAAGCAGGACCAATGCCGATTCCGGACGATGCACCTACACCGACAAGGGTCTCCATCGCGCCAAGTCTAGCGCTCGAACGAGCAAGCCGCCCGGGCAATGTTCGGATGCAGCGGGGTGCAAAGGAAAATCGGCACTGCGATCGATTTCGCGGCTATCATGGGATTTCCGCGACGTCTGGATGTACCAACACCTCGACGCTGAGGCGGTCTCGGAGGTGTCGTTTGAAAATCCAGCTCGTCTATCCCAACCCGAATCCACGCAGCAAGTTGCACGGCCGCAAGGTCGACAGCGCAGGGCTGCAACTGCTGGCCGCGCTGACACCGGCCGAGCACGAGGTCAGCATCGTCGCCGAGCACCTCGGCGACGAAATGACCTACGACGATGGCGCGGATCTGGTGGGCATCACGGCGATGACCATCCAGGCGCGTCGAGCCTACGAAATCGCCGATGAATACCGCCGGCGCGGCAAGCGTGTGGTGATGGGAGGCATTCACGCGTCCGTGCTGCCCGACGAGGCGCTCACCCACGCCGACGCAGTCGTTATCGGCGAAGGCGAGATGGTTTGGCCGACCGTGATCACCGATGTCCAGGCCGGACGGCTCAAGCAGCGCTACCGTGCCGACGCCCTCGTCGACATGCGCACGCTGCCCATGGGCCGCCCCAATCCATCCTCGCGGCGAACGTCGTTTTCGATCGCGCCGGTGCAAGCCGGTCGCGGATGTCCCTACGACTGCTCGTTTTGTTCCGCCACCATGTTCTACGGGCGCACCTACCGTTTTCGCCCGGTCGAGCAGGTCGTCGCCGAGGTCAAGTCATTGGGCACGAAGCTCATCTTCTTCCTGGACGACAACATCTTTGCCCGCCCGGAATACAGCCGGCAGCTCTTGCGCAGCCTGAAGGAAGCCGACGTCAATTGGATCGGGCAGGCGTCGTTGCATCTGTCGGCCCGTGACCCTGATCTGCTGGAGCTCGCCAGAGAGAGCGGCTGCGTGGGCCTCTTCGTGGGTATCGAGTCGCTCAGCGCAGAGAACCTGCGCGCGAGCAATTCGCTCGCCAAGAACCAATCGCGAACAGCGAAGGAAATAGGCGCCAGTCTCCGTGTCCTGCACGACAACGGCATCGTCGTCATGGCTGGCGTGATCTTCGGCTTCGACGGGGACGACCCCGAGGTGTTCGACCGCACGGCGGACTTTCTCGCCGACAACCACGTGGGCCTGGCGTCGTTCTCGGCGCTGACGCCGTTTCCGGGAACCGCGCTCTGCGCGCAGCTCGAAACCGAGGGCCGCATCACCAGCCGTGATTGGTCGATGTACGACGCCTGCACCTCGGTGTTCACGCCGCGTGGAATGACCGCGGAGCAGCTCCAGGAGGGCACCCGGCGGGCGGGCGTGAATTTCTACAGCTCCGCCAAGATCCTGCGCCGCTTGCCCACCAACCGGCACCATCCCCTGATGTTCCTCGCCACGAGCTTTTCCTGGCGACACGCCTGCCGCGTGGAAAACGACGTGCCCTTCTACAAGCCGAGTTTCATGTTCTGACCGGGACCGAGCTCGAAACGCAGCTCTCCTCTAGCGAGTGACCTCGCCCAGGGGGAAGGAGGGTGGCTGGCGTGGCCGGTTCGATGCCTTGGTCGGGTGGATGGGGTCGAGCAATGGGCCAGCGCGCAAGCGGTCCGGCACGCGTCGCAGGTTGCGGACGAGGCCGAGTAGCTCGAGCCCGCGCAGGACATAGTACGTCAGGTCGACTTCCCACCAGAAGAATCCTTGCCGGACCGAGCCGCTGTAGTGGTGGTGGTTGTTGTGCCAGCCTTCGCCGCAGGTGAGGATGGCGAGCAGCCAACTGTTGCGAGATTCGTCACCCGTCACGTAGCGCTGCCGGCCGAACCGATGGGCGAAGGAATTGATGGCGAACGCGCCATGCCAGACCATGACCGTGGAGACGAAGAAGCCCCAGACCAGCCAATGCGTGCCACCCAAGAGCAGGCACGCCAGACCCAGGGCAACGGCCGGCAGGTGTTGAAGGCCGGGCCGGTCCAGCCAGCGCAGCTCCGGGAACTTGTAGAAATCGGGGACCAGCTTGGGGTCGGTCGAGTTCCAGGTGTCGGCGAACAACCAGCCCATGTGCGCGAAGAAGAAGCCGCGCTGCTTGGCGGAGTGCAGGTCACGCTCGGTGTCGGAGTATTTGTGATGCCAGCGGTGGTGACTCGCCCACCACAGGACGCCTCGTTGCGCGGCACTTTGGGCGCCGACCGCCAGCAGGAGCTGGAATGCCCGTGACGTGCTGAACGTCCGGTGCGCGAAGTAGCGGTGGTAGCCGGCCGTCACCACGATCATCCGCGCGAAATACATGGCTATCGCCAGTGCGAATCCGGACCACGACCAACCGAGCAAGAACACGCCGCCAATCGCGACCAAGTGCACGGCGATCACTGCCCAGGGCGCCCTGGCGACCCAGCGGCTGGGCTTCTGCGCCGGCAAGCGAGCGGATGAGACAACTGGGGTTTCCATGCATCGGGTTTGGCACGCCCGCTCTCAAAGTCGACCCATGCTTCCGTCACAATTCCGTCAGCAGGCGCGGCTCCTGGTCACGTGCGGAAGCGCAAGGCGCCTGCGCGCTGGATACGTCGACGGTGCTAGGCCGACCTATCGCCGAAGAAGTGCACTAGCACACCCTGGATGCGGATGTCGCGGCCGTTGCTGTATCCGGACGCCCACGTGAAGTCCCAGCTGCCGCCTGCGGCGTCCGTGCTAGTGACGAGCAACCGCTTCTTGTCGAGTAGCACAAGCGAGCTCGCCAGCGCGGGCTCGCTTGTGGTCACGTCGAGGACCGTCAAGCCGCCCAGCGACGGCTTGCGCAGCGAAACTTGCGTCGCCCACCCGAGGTCACGCCTTTTGGCATCGAAGAATCTCGCCCCGCACAGCGGCATCGCTGATCCTGATGGGTTTTCCATTCCCTTGAGTGTCCGCTCGTAACCACTCCCGCGCAAGCCACAAACGGCGCTTGCGGACGATCGTGGCGCGATCGTTTCAGGATCGTGCTACGCCGCTGATCGCGGCGCCACTTTGCGCGACCGGATGAAGCTGGCGTAGGCCTTGCGCTCTAATGGGATGACGCTCCTGCATGAGAGACTTGCGACCAGGGACATGATCGGGGCGCGGCGGTGGACGAGTTGATGCCCAAGCCTGCGCAGGATGCGCGAGGTCGAGAAGAAGCGCTGGTTGCACTCCAGCATTTCCTCGGAGATCTCGTCGCGAGTCAAGTTCCGGTATTGGGCAACGGGCAGGGTCAAGGTGTAATACTTCCAGTCCGCCGGAAATTCCTCCCGGTCGAGCCGGCCCGCCTTTGCCATTTGTCCCCACAAGCGGGTCCCGGGCAGCGGCGTCAGAAAGAGGGTGTTGAGGTGGTCGACGCCGTAGTGGGTGGCCAGGTCGGCGACCCGTACCCCCACGCCCGGCCGGTCGGCGTCCAGTCCCAGGATGAAGGAACCCACCACCATGATGCCATGCCGCTGGATGCGCCGCACGGTTGCGCGCATGTCCCTGCCGGCAAGCAGATTGAAGCGCTTGCCGACCTCTCCCAGGCCCTCGGGAGTCGACGATTCGAATCCGATGAATACCCCTTTGCACCCCGCTTTGACCGCCAACCTCATCAGCTCGTCGTCGTCGCCGAAGTTGATCGTGACTTGGCAGATCCACGCCTTGTCGAGCTGCGCATCCGCGAGGGCGCGAAAAAGCTCACGGGCTCGCGCGATGTGCTCTTGGCGCGTCCCGATCAGATTGTCGTCGACGATGAGGACGCGCTTTTCGGGAATCGAGCAAAACTCCCGCACCACGTCGGTGATGGGACGCTGGCGGTAGTGGACACCGTTGACGGCGGTGACGCTGCAGAAGCTGCAGTTGAGCGGGCAGCCACGGGTGGTCTGAATCGAGCCGAACGCGTAGCCGTGCGCCAGCAGGTCGTGGCGCGCGACCGGCACCGTGCTCATGTCCGCCTGGCCACCTTCGTAGCGGCGCTTGAGGCACCCCCCCTCGACGTCGCGCAAGACGCGCGCCCACACGCTCTCGGCTTCGCCCGTCACCACGGCGTCGACCCGGCTCGCGGCCTCCTCGGCGCACACGGTGGCGTGAATGCCACCCATGACCACCGGCACCCCCCGGCTGCGAAACTGTGCCGCCACTTCATAGGCGCGGTTGGCCTGCGACGTGAAGGCGGTGATGCCGACGAGGTCGGGCGGGGGCAAGGCCGCGTAGTCCGGCACGTGGAGGTTCTCGTCTATGATGACGACCTCCCAATCGGCCGGAGTCAGGCCGGCCAACACCATCAACCCGAGCGGTTTCCACACGCGGTAGCGATTCCAGCGGCTCGCCCCGGGCGTGACGATGGTGACGAGCGCGTTGCAGGGGTTGACGAGATAGAGCCGGCGAATGTTCGGGCTGGCGCTCATGGATGCTCCTGCTGGGCTGGGATGGGATGCTGGCCCAAGTGGGAGGTCAGACGGCGACCATCTGGCTGTCGATGACGTCGGCCTCGGGCAGGATGTGGACAATGGCCTGGGAGGCCCTCTGACTCTTGTGCCCCGAATCTTCTCGTCGCACTTCCGCGATGGCGTCGGCCAGGCGGGGAAGGACGGATTCTTGCGTGTAACGGATCATGTGCTCGCCGGCGACCGCCAGGGAGATGGCGCGCGCGATGCGCTTGGGCGCGCGCGCCAGCGTCCGCCCGAGGAAGCGCCAATAGGCGCCACGGTAGCTGCCCGTCACGCCCTGGCGCCAGATCGAACCCGCCACGCACCGCAGCGCGTAGGCCCAGGGCAGACTCAGGCGCGCATCGGTCCTGGGGCGCAGCTCCAACGCGCGCAGGCAGCGGGCGAAGTACTGTTCGGGCTCGTAAATCTCCGCGAGCGCGGCGCTGTAGGTCTCGAGCAGGGTGGCCTCGGGCAACTTCGTCCTGAAGTTGGGGCGCCCGAAGGTTTCACCATTCGAGCGCTCGGTGAGCCGGCCCTCGCGTTCGAGCCGCCGTTCGAGCTGGGTTCCGGGCAAAGCCGTCAAGACACCGACCATGGCTTGCGGAATCGGCGAGCGCAGTACCCACGCGCGTTGCCGATCGAGCGCCGCGGCGTCGTCGGCGTCGAACCCCATGATGAAACCGGCCATGACGTCGAGGCCCGAGCGAATCAGCTTCTCGACGGCTTGGTCGAGGTTCATCTTCAGGTTTTGCAGCTTGTGGGCCTCGCGCAGGGCCGCCGGCGAGGGAGTCTCGATGCCGAGAAACACGCAGTCGAAACCGGCCGCAACCATACCGGCGACGAGATCGTCGCAGCTGGCGAGATCGACGCTGGCCTCGGTGAATATCTGGAAGGGAAAGTCGTGCTTCCGCATCCATGCGCCGAGCGGCCCCAAGAGCGCGAGTGTCTCCTTGCGATTGCCGACGAAGTTGTCGTCGACCACGAAGAGCGAGCCACGGAATCCGGTTGCGAGCAGGGCGTCGAGCTCGCGACAGAGCTGCTCCGGTTCCTTGGTGCGCGGCCGCCGGCCAAAGAGCTCGACGATGTCGCAGAACTCGCAGTTGAAAGGACAGCCACGGCCCCATTGTACGCCGATGGCATGGTAGGCATCGACATCCAAGAGATCGTACCGCGGCGGCGGGAGTTGCTTGAGCTGGGGTCTGCTCGGGGCCACGAAGCGCGATGGCAAGGCGGCCCGGTCAGCCTCGAGCGCCGAGCACAATGGCCCGATCACGTCTTCCGCCTCGCCCACGACGATACAATCCACGTAGGGCTCGACCGCGTCGGGCGACGCGGTGGCGTGCGGGCCTCCGACCACAATCGTCTTGCCCGCAGCCCGAGCCCGCTCGGCCACCTCCAGCATTGATGGTCGCTGAACCAGCATGCCGGACAAGAAGACGACGTCGGCCCAGGCGAGATCGGAGTCCTCGAGCGGCGCTACGTTCATGTCGCAGAGTCGGAGCTCCCAGTCACGCGGCAAGAGGGCAGCCACGGTCAGAAGACCGAGCGGAGGCAGAAGCGCGCGCTTCCCGATGAGGCGCAAAGCGTGCTCGTGTCCCCAATAGGTCTCCGGAAAAACCGGAGAGACGCACAAGACCTTCATGGCGCTATTAGCCCATGCTTCGTGTCACGCTTCTGTCACGCCAAGGTCATTTCTCGGCTACCCAGGCGCGCCGCGACCGATGCCACCGTCGGAAAACTCGACGAGTCCGGGCTGAGGCCCACGCATCGAGCTGGAGAACCGTGGCCTAAAGGTGGCGCTGCGTCGAACCCACGTCGGGTTGGCGCTGCGCCTAGTCACATGGCCCTTGGCTGCCAGGCCGGTGGTCTAAACCGCGGCGATCTGCCGCCCAAATTTCTCGGCGACCACTCTAGCAATCGCCGGGAGAGCGGGGGATAACCGCAACCGCCGGTTGCGTCGCGCCGATCTCTGCACCGTCGGACGCGCACGAGAGCTCTTGGGCGAACCCGGCACGAAAGAGACCGCGCCTCGACAACAGTCGTTGGGCTGCACGGGTAGCGCGCATGCGCGCCTCGGGCACCATAGCAGCCAGGCCCTCGTGGCAGAAGATGGCGTCGAAGATCCCGGTCATGGGCAAGGGTGCTTGCGCCAGGTTGAGTCGGCGAAAGACCACAGGTGAGCGGATGGCGGGCGAGACTGCGACACCACCACAGCTCTCGTGAAAGTGCGGCCCGCGCATACGGCCGGGGACACGCGCGACTTGGCAAGGCTCGAAGATGCCTCGCTTGCCCGCTTCGATGGCTCTTGGCGAAATGTCGGTGGCAAGGATTTTCAACTCGATGCTGTCAGGGTCGAGCCCCGCTGCCGCGGCGGCGTGGCGTGCGGTTAGCACCATTCCATACGCCTCCTCGCCCGAGCCGCATCCCGCGGACCAGAAGCGGAATCGCCGCTGGCCGCGGGCAACGGCGTGCAGGACCCTCGCGCGCAATCTCGCGTAGTCGCGCCATCGGGCGAAGAAACCAGCCGGCCGGGGGCGAACCAGCTCCCAGAATGCCATGATCTCGTCTCCCTCCTTGTCGTTGTACAGGCGGTACAGGTACTTCTCGAGAGGCATGTCCAAACATTGCAGTTGTTTGGCAATCCTGGCGCTGACAAGTGGCTCCCATTCCTTGGGTATATCGAGCCCGAAGTGCCTAGTCCCAAGACTGCGAAAACTGCGCACGACTTCGATGGGGACTGCGTCTTCGCTCATGACCGGCCTTCACCACCAAATATCGTCGAAGCCGGGCATGCGGCACAACAACAGACTTGAGCGAGTCACGCATTTGGAGCCTGCGCAATCCGACAGTCGCTTGCGGCAACCCTGCTGGTAGATGCAGCATCCCACAAAGACGCACAGGCATCATTCGCCGCGCCCGTAACATTACCGACTGGTGGATAACAGGGGCCGCCAGCTCCAGGATGTCTCGATCGGGAGCAGGGTACTTGGCCTGCGTTCGCGCGCCCTTGGGTGCATCGATTCCCGAACCCTTTCTGACCCCAGCTGGCTCCAAGGTGCTAAAGGAGCTCGAACATGGCGACCGTGGAGCCCAGACAGGTAATCTTTTCCGGCAGTCGAGAGCTGCGTTGCAGCGCTTGATCGATGAGGTGCAGGCCCTCGACATGGGCAGGCTGCGTATCCAGGTCAAGGCAGACGATGTCCGCGCCGCCGAAGCCCAATCCATGGGCCGGCATCGCGACCGGCAAAGCCCGCAGAGGAGACACACGATGATTTTGCACACCGCCGCATATATCGTTGGCGGGGCCATTCTCGGCTTCGGATATCACAAGCTGGTCGGATGCCGCAGTGGCGCTTGCCCCATCACGGCCAATCCCTACATCTCCACGCTGTACGGCGCACTCATGGGCTTTTTGGCCGGTGGGGGAATGGGTAGGTGAGCGGCCTCCCCGTGCGGACATATCGCTTTCGCCCTATCGTGCAAACATGAAGACAAGAATCATCATCGGGTTGCGGTCATCTACCGAGGCCACCACGCCGGCCCGGGCGCCGAGGAGCTCACGCTCAAGCTCGTCTATGACAAGCGGTCCGCTCGTCTGCTCGGCGGCCAGGCGTTCGGCCGGGCCGGCGTTGACAAGCGCATCGACGTGATTGCGACCGCGCTAGCCGGCCAGCTCACGCTACCGGATCTGGCCGAGCTCGACCTCGCGTATGCGCCGCCCTACTCGACTGCCAACGACCCGGTAAATTTGGCCGCGTTCATCGGCCAGAACGACATTTCTGGATTTAGCCCGCTGGTCTCCGCGGCGGAGCTCAAGGCCGAGTTGGCCAGGCCCAAGCCACCCGTGGTCCTGGACGTGCGGACCCTTGGCGAATACGAGGGGTCGCATCTTGTGGGGGCCGTGCACATTCCCGTCGATGACCTGCGCTTCGAGAGCGATCGCCTGGCCAAGAACCAGCGCATCCTCGTGTACTGCCGGTCGGGTTTCCGCGCGCACCTGGCCGTCCGCATCCTCAAGGAGAAGGGCTTCGCCGACGTCGCCAACGTCACCGGAGGACACCTCGGCATGCTTGCGGAGGGTGGCTTCAATTTGGAGACAACGTGAGCACACAGATGTTGACCTATCTCGCAATCGGCGTCATCGCCGTCATCGTCCTCAAGCGACTTCTTGGAGGTGGAAAAGTGGCATCGAGCATCGTGAAGCAGAAGCTGGAATCCGGGGCCATTATCATCGACGTTCGCACGCCGGATGAATTCCGCGACGGCGCGTACCCTGGCGCGAAGAACATCCCGCTTTCCGACCTGGGCCGGCGTCTGGGAGAAATCCCCAAGGACAGACCCGTGGTTCTCTACTGCGCCTCGGGCGCGCGCAGCTCCTCGGCCGCGCGGGCGATGAGGCAAGCAGGCTACGCCGACGTCATCAACGCCGGCGGCCTCGCCGACATGCCGAGCTGAGGCCGGCGCCACCGCCCAAACCCCTCGGGTGTCCACGATGTCGCAACCGACCTGCTAGGCTTGGTCCTCGACGAAGCCGGACGCGCCCCCGGGAATAATGCAACACTAGTTGCATTTGGCTCCCGCGGGTACTATGGTTTCCGTCGCTCGAGGTCATATGCGCGACATTGCTTTCTCTCTCTCGGTCCTTCTTGGCGGGATATCCGCCGCGACCGTACCTGCCTGCGTGGACGCTGCCAAGGCGGGGCCGCCCTTGCACCCGCCCACCGTGCTGGTCGCCCCGGTGGTCCGGCACGACGTGTCGTTATTCGTCGAGGCGGTCGGCACCCTGGACGGCTATGTCGACGCGGACATACGGGCCCGCGTACGCGGTGTTTTGCAGGCCCAGCGCTACAAGGATGGCGCCGCGGTCAAGGCGGGCCAGCTACTCTTTACCATCGATCGCGCCGAGTACCAGGCGGCGCTGGACGCAGCCAAGGCGGCGTTAGCCCGAGCCCAGACGGCCGCCGCCCACAACCGGGCGCAGCTCGCGCGCCGTCAGGATCTCGGCGCCGCGCGCGTCGTGAGCACGCAGGATCTGGAGGACGCCGAGGCGGCGGCGCGTGATGCCGAGAGCCAGGTGGCCCAGGCGCAGGCCCAGCTCCGGCAGGCGGAGCTGAATCTCTCGTACACGGAGATCCGTTCGCCGGTTAACGGGATCGCGGGTCTGGCCCAGGTACGGGTGGGCAACCTGGTCGGTCAGGAGGGGCCGACCCTGCTCACCACGGTGTCGCAGGTCGACCCGGTGCGCGTCAACTTCCCGTTCAGCGAGATCGACTACGTGCGCTCCGCGTCACTGCTCAAGGGTCTGGACGGGCGTGACCTGGCCTGGGCTCGCGCTGCGTTTAGGCGCGCCGACCGTGATCCCAAGGGCGGGAAGGACGAAGATGGGACTACGCCGGAGCTGATCCTGGCTGACGGCAGCCTCTATCCGCACCGAGGGGTCATCGTGGCTGCGAACCGGCAGGTCGATCCCAGCACCGGCACGATCCAGCTTCAGGCGCTGTTCCCGAACCCGGACGGCTTGCTCCGCCCCGGCCAGTACGGGCGCGTGCGCATGCGCAGCCGTAGCGCGGGGATCGGGGCGCTGGTGGTGCCCGACAAGGCGCTCATCCAGGTGCAGGGGATGTATTCGCTGGCGGTCGTCGGTTCCGACAGCCGCGTCAAGCTCCGCGTCGTCGAGGTCGGCCAGGTGGTCGGACCTCTGCGTATAATCAAGAGCGGGGTTAGCGCGGGCGACCGAGTGGTGGTGGAGGGAGTGCAGAAGGCCGGTGATGGCGCGCTGGTGGTGGCGCAGGCCGCCCCGCCGGATGCGACTATCCCCCCGGCTCCTGGGATGCGCTGAGATCGCCCCGTGCTTTCCTCGTTCTTCATCCGCCGTCCCATTGTGGCGATGGTCATCGCCATCCTTACCGTGCTCATCGGGGCGGTGTCGGTGGTGGGGCTGCCGATCGCGCAATTTCCCCAGATCATTCCGCCCCAGGTCAACGTGACCACCACCTTCACTGGCGCGGACGCGGTCACCATCGAGCAGTCAGTGGCGACGCCGATCGAGCAGCAGGTCAACGGCGTCGACAACATGCTCTACATCCAGTCGACAAATGCCAACGACGGGACGCTGACCCAGACGGTCACGTTCGACGTCGGTACCAACGTCGACGTCGACAACATGCTGGTGCAAAACCGCTATTCGCAGGCGCAGCCGTTCTTGCCCCAGGACGTCAAGAACTTCGGCGTCACGATCAAGAAGTCGCTCGCCTTCCCGCTTATCGTGGTGTCGCTCTACTCGCCCGACGGGCGCTACGACGCCTCGTTCCTGACCAACTACGCCACCATCAATGTTAACGACGCCCTCCTCCGCATTCGGGGCATCGGCGACATCCGCAACCTAGGAGCCTCTGACTACGCCATGCGCGTCTGGTTGAAGCCGGACGTACTGGGACGACTGGGGATGACGGTAGTCGACGTCGAGAATGCCATCCGGGCCCAGAACACTGTCAACCCGGCGGGCCAGGTCGGCGCCGAGCCGGCGCTGCCCGGGCAGCAGATGACATACACCGTGCGCGCGCAAGGTCGGTTGGTCACCCCGAACGAATTCGGAGACGTGATCATCCGTGAGAACCCCGACGGGTCGCTGGTGCGGGTGCGCGACGTGGCGCGCATCGAGATGGGCTCGCTGAACTACGCACAGGAGGGGGCCTTCAACGGACGCCCTGCCGGCGTGATCGCTGCGTTTCAGCTACCGGGATCGAACGCGCTCGACGTGGCTGCCGCGGTGCGCGCCACGATGGTGGAGCTCAAGAAGCGCTTCCCGCCCGGCATGGACTACGAGGTTTCGCTGGACACCACCGCGCCCGTGAAGGCCGGGATCCAGGAGATCCTGATCACTCTCGCCGAGGCGATCGGGCTGGTGGTGCTGGTCGTCTTCATCTTCCTGCAAAGCTGGCGCGCCACCCTGATTCCGCTCTTGACCGTGCCGGTCTCGCTGGTCGGCGTGTTTGCGGTGTTCCCGGTCCTGGGCTTCTCGATCAACACGCTGTCCCTGTTCGCGCTGGTGTTGGCGATCGGTTTGGTGGTTGACGACGCAATCGTGGTCGTGGAGGCGGTCGAGCACCACATCGAGGAGGGGATGTCGCCCCGCGGGGCCACCTTCCAGGCGATGAGCGAGGTCCAGGCACCGGTCATAGGCATCGCCCTGATCCTGGCGGCGGTGTTCATCCCGGTGGCATTTATGGCCGGGATCACCGGGCGGCTCTATCAACAGTTCGCGCTGACCATCGCGGTGTCGGTGCTGATCTCGGCCTTCAACGCCCTCACTCTCAGCCCGGCGCTGGCGGCCTTGCTGCTGCGGCCGCGCCGCCCCCCGCGCGGGCCGCTGGGAAGACTGGGTGCGGCGTTCAACCGCGGCTTCGAGCGCTTGACCCACGGGTATGTCGGCATCAACGCGCGCCTGGTGCGCAAGCTGGCTCTGCCCCTGATCCTGCTGGCGGGCGTGACCGCGGTGTCGGCGGTTATAGGGCGCAAGCTCCCCTCCGGCTTCCTGCCCGACGAGGACAACGGTTACGCCCTGATCGGAGTGCAGCTGCCCGACGCGGCATCGCTGCAGCGGACGCGGGCGGTCTTCAAAAAGGTGGAAGCGATCCTGGCCAACACCGATGGGATCCGAACCTACAACACCATCGCCGGCTACAGCTTCTTCACCCGATCCGCGGCCAGCTACGCTGGCACCGGGTTCATCGGCTTCAGGCCCTGGGACGAGCGTGGCCGGGGCGACCTGACCGCCCAGGCGATCGTGCGCAGGCTGAACGTCGAGTTCTCCAAGATCCCGGAGGCGCGGGTATTCGCCCTCTTGCCGCCGGCCATCCCGGGCATCAGCTCGGCGGGCGGCTTCAGCATGTTCCTGCAGGACCGTAGCGGCGGATCGGTGGCCTTCCTGGCCGAGAACGTCAAGAAGTTCGTGGACGCCGCCCGCAAGCGCATCGAGCTGCAGAACGTGATGCCAAACTTCTCCCCCGCGGTGCCGCAGATATTCGCGGACGTCGACAAGGAAAAGGCAATGAAGCAGGGCGTGCCGATCGGCGACGTCTATGCGACCCTGCAGGCCTTTCTGGGCGGCACCTACATCAACGACTTCACCCGCTTCTCGCGGCAGTGGAAGGTGCTGGTCCAGGCCACTCCGGACTACCGGCGCGCCGCCGATGACATGAAGAGCTTCTACGTTCGCAACGCGCGCGGTGAGATGATGCCCCTCTCGACGTTCGTCAATGTTCGTGCCACTACCGGCCCCGAATACACTGTCCGCTTCAACCTCTACCGCTCAGCGGAGATCATCGGTGCCGCGGCCTCTGGCTACAGCTCGGGACAGGCGCTGGCCGCCCTCGAGGAGGTGGCCGCCCAGACCCTACCGCCCGAGATTGGCTACGCTTGGAATGCGCTGTCGTACCAGGAAAAGGCAGCCCAGGGCGGGACGACCAGGGTTCTGGGGCTGTCGCTGGTGTTCGTCTTCCTGATCTTGGCCGCCCTCTACGAGAGCTGGTCGCTGCCGTTCAGCGTGCTGCTCAGCACACCAGTGGCGGTGCTGGGGGCGCTCTTGGGTCTTGCGTCGCGCAGGTTCGATTTCAACGTCTACGCGCAGATCGGCCTGGTCATGCTGGTGGGCCTCACCGCCAAGAATGCCATTCTGATCGTCGAGTTCGCCAAGGAGCGGCTGGCCGAGGGGCGTTCGGTCGTCGATGCGGCTCTGGAGGGCGCGCGGCTGCGCCTGCGACCCATTCTTATGACCTCGTTCGCCTTCATCTTCGGCTGTCTGCCGCTCTGGATGGCCGGCGGGGCGGGGGCTGCCGCGCGCCGCATGCTGGGGACGACGGTGGTGGCTGGGATGTCCGCGGCGACCCTGCTGGGTATCTTCCTGGTGCCGGCGCTGTTCGTGGCCTTTGAGCGGCTGGCCGGTCATGGCGCGGAGTCCAGCCTCGTGCTCGACGCGCCCAGGGTTGCTCACCGTGACTCCGCGACCTCAGAGTCGACCCGCGGGTCGCTGACAGTGAAGGAGTAACCTTGCCGTGAGACGCTGCGCCCTCCTGCCCCTGGCGTCCCTCCTGCCGCTGGCCCTGGTTGCGCGCGCGACCGGTGGGCCACCGGCCCCGTCCGAAGGCCTCCTTCGTGTCACCTGGCGCGAGGCACTTGCGCGCGCTCAGGCCCGCAACCCCTCTGCCATCACCGCGGCGCAGGAGATCCAGCGCGCCGAGGGACTGCTGCGCCAAGCCCGCGCCGCCTGGCTACCGACCCTGTCAGCCAACGGGAGCTACACGATCCTGAATGCCGACCGCATTTTTGGTGGAACGGTCGTCACGCCCCAGACCTCGTGGAATGGCAACCTGCTGCTGACGGTGCCGATCGTATCGCCGATCGCATGGGTCAACGACGCCCACGCGCAGGACAGCCGCCAGGTGGCGGTGGCCGGTGCCGCCGATGTATGGCGCCAGTTGGCTGCCGCGGTCGGGCGCGCATACCTGACGGTATTGCTGCAGCACCGCGAGCTGGAGGTCGCCGAGCGTGCCCGCGCCACCGCGGCCGCCCATTATGACTACGCGAGCGCGCGCCTCAACGCCGGCTTGGGGAACGCCGTCGACCAGGCGCGCGCGGCGCAGGAGCTGCACACCGACGAGGCCCAGTTGCAAAACGCGCGCACGGCGCTGGTCCGGGCGCAGAGCGCGCTGGCGGTGCTGCTGTCCGAACGGACGCTGGTCGACGCGGCAGACGAGGTCGACCTCGGCGGCGTCCCAACCGCAGACGGCGAGGAGGACATCGATGGCCGTCGTGCCGATGTGCGGGCCCAAGAGGCGCGTGGCCTCGCCACCCGGCATCTTCGCCGTGATCTGTGGGTCTACTACGCGCCATCGCTGCTGGTGCAGGCCCAGGCATTCAAGGAGACGGCGGAGCCGTTGCAGCCGGGCAACGGTTGGCAGGCTACGGTGGTGCTCTCGATTCCGCTGTTCGACGGCGGAGCCCGCTACGGCCTACAGCGTGAGCGGAGCGCCCAGGACGCGGAGGCGCGCGCCACTCTGGATGCGCTGCTTCGCCAGGTCGCGGTGGAAGTGCGCACGGCCCTGGAGGTGGTCAGCAACGCTGATGGGGCTCTGCACTCGGCGCGCGCCGCCGCCGTGGCGGCTGACTTGGCCGCGGCGCTGGCCGACCGCTCGTACCGGGCCGGGGCGAGCACCAACATCGAGGTGATTGATGCTCAGCGCCAGGCACGCGACGCCGGCTCGCAGGTGGCGTTGGCGGAGGACGCCGCCCGGCAGGCCCGCCTCGACCTGCTGCTGGCGACCGGCGCGTTTCCCTGATCGGGGATTTCCATGCCAGCGCGGAAGCCACCTGAGCGACGCAAGCGCGGCCGCCCCGCCGGGGGCAGCGACGATCTGGTGCGGGCGATCCTGCACGCGGCTCTCGATCAGCTTGGGCGCCGTGGCTACGCGGCCCTCACTATCGACGGCGTGGCGCGTGTCGCGTGCGTTAACAAGACCACCGTCTACCGCCGCTGGCCGACCAAGGGCGAGCTCATCATCGCTGCGGTGATCGCCTGTCGCGAGTCCCGGCCGCGCTTCGTTCCGACCGGGCGGCTGCGCGATGACCTGATCTCCCTACTGCGCGACAAGGCTCGTGCTGTCTCGACGCCGCGCCAGCGGGCGATCTCCTGCGCCATCAACACCCTCGATCCGTCGGTGGGCGCCGCGCTGGCCAAGGAGCTACGCCGCCGCCGCTACACCGTGCCGCGCGATGTTCTTGACGAGGCCGTGGCGCGGGGAGAGCTTGCCCCCGACACCGACACGGCGTTCCTGACCCAGCTCTTGCTGGCGCCGATTTTCTACCGGACGCTGGTCCTGCGCGAGACTATCCCCGACGAGGTAATCGTCCATACCGTGGATACCGTGCTCGACGGTGCCCGGCGCGGGCGGGGGTGGAAGGGGCCTGCCCTGGCCTCAAAGCGCTTGAGCTGAGCATCCCTTGCTTGACCGTGAAGGGCTCGAGGACGCGGATCTCGGGTCGCAGCCGAAAGGCCTGGACAAGAACAGGTCAATAGAGCGTCACGTTGCTGACCGTGAAACTGGCCGAGCAGCCGCCGGCGTCGTGGCCCACGGGACCGGTGAGCTGCCATTGCACGTCGACTAGTTCCTTGGTGTCAACGGTCGACAAGGGGACGCCGCCGCTCAGGTCGGCAAAGGGCACGCTGAGAGTCGGCGTGGGGGTGACCACGACGGAGGCGCCGTAGCAGTTGGAGTCGGTCCCCGCGCAGGTGCCGCGGTTGGCGTCCTCGGAGGGGGTAATCTGCTCGCTGGAAACGGCACCCACGGCCAGAGTACATCCCCCCAGGTCACCGGCGAAGTCGAAGCGAACCCCGGTATAGGCGCTAACGTCGAGGCAGCTATAGCTGTTGAAGTAGAGGCCGACACCCATGTAGTTGGCGCTGGCCTGGATGGGGCCGGCGAAGGTGGCCTGGATCTGCACACCGCTGCCGTCGGCGTTTACACTGGCGACGGGTGGGGATTGGCCGGGAGCCGCGTAGGTATACGAGCCCCACTCATCGGCGCCCGAGCCGAACAGCAGGGCGGAGCCGACAGCGCGACCCTGGGTGGTGATGGTCGGGCCGGGTGCGGGAACTGCGGGACAGGCGGGAGCGCCGCCATCCGAGCGACAGCCCGCGCCGACAGCTAGGCCGGCGCCCCCACCGGCGCTGGTCACGGTCGGCGCGAGGTCGGTGCCGGCCAGCAGGGGTTGAGGGGCGCTGGCGGCCAGGCGTTGGCTCTCGCCGTAGACCCAGGCGCTGGAGCTGCCGAGGTCGGGAATTTCGACCGCCGCCATGGATTGGGGCGGCAGCACGAAGGTGGCGGGCGCCGGTGTGGTGGCGAGGCCGGTCACCTGGAAAGTGAGAGCGGCGACCGAGGCATTCCAGTTGATGGCGATGATCTGGGTGGAGTCGCCGGCTTGATTGCGGCTGGCGTGGGCGCTCACTCCGGACGGGGCCGAGGTCACCTGGAGCAAGGTGGGTCCGAAGTGATCGGCGTAGAGGGCGTAGGCGTAGTAGGACGGCCGCGGGGTGTGCGCGGGAGGCATGCCGATAAGCCCCAGACTCCAGCCGTCGGTGTCGCTGATGTCCCACACTGCGGTGGTCCACAGCCCGAGGTCGATGGCGGTGCCCACGCTGTCGGCGAGCCACAGGGCGGAGCCCACGGTTCCCGGCGATGCGCCGAGGGCGCAGGTGGTGGCGTCGTAGACCACGTTCATCTCGGTCAGAGCCAGCGGCTTGGCGGCTTGCCCGGTGGCTTGCAAGATGCCTTGCACGGAGTGGATCACATTGCGGAAACTGGCAGGATCCTTGGCGGCAGCGGCAAGGTTGGCTTGGGCCGCTTCGAAGGGGTAGCGGTGGATGGAGATGACGTCGAAGAGGTCGCCACAGGTGGTCAGAATGGGTGTCAGCCAGTCGGCGCTGGAGTTGCCGGCCTGGTACTTGTAAGACAAATCGGGACCAACAATCTGGATGGTGGGATCGACGGCTTTCATCGCGGTAACGAAGGCGCGCATCGACGTGCAGTACTGCGTTGGCGTGTAGCCGGGTATAGCCGGCTGCGAGGCGTCGGCCAGCCCACCTTGGGCGTCGTAGAGGTCCGGTTCGTTGCCGACGGAGAAGTACTTGATGGCGTAGGCGTTGGTGACGTTGGCGTAGCTCACCATCCCGGCGGCAGTGGCAGGGGTCGGCGGCTGCCCGTTGACGTCGGCCAGGAGGGGAACTTGAACGATGGGCTCGGCGCCGATTGCGCGGGCGTATGCGACCGCTTGGTCGAAGGCGCCGTCGTCGAAGGCATCGGGCAAGTTGGCATCGTTGTTGTATCCGCCCACGCGCATCAGGGCAGGCTCGAGCGCAGCGACCAACCCATCGGTTCCCGTGATGTCGTCGCCGTATGACGGCATCCATTGCCAGTAGTTGACGGCGAGCGTGGTGGTACGCTGGGCAGGTTGGGCCGCCGAGACGATGACCGGGCTGGCCGGCGTGGTGCCGCTCGGTGCTGCGCCGTCAGCACCGGGCCGCGTGGGCGAGGGTGCGCTTCCGCCGCATCCCCCGAGGACCGCGATCGAGAGCACGACAGCTGTCGTGACAAAACAGATGGGCATGATGGCTTGGACAGAAAGCGGAGTCGGGCGGCGCGAGAACGTGGGCATACATCACCTCGTTGCTCAAGAGTCGCCGGAGGCGAGCCGCGGGTCAGTCGAGCGGGTAGGCCAGAGCTAGCTTTGCCCAACGATTCGCAGTTGACGCGGTGTACGGAAGCGCTCCTCTACCCGCGACCCTTTTCATCCAGCCAGGCGAGCAGCTGACGAACGCTGCCTTGGGCGAGCGCAACGCTGCTGTCCGCGGCGCCATAATAGAGGTTGAGGGTGTCACCGTCGCTGCCGAGGGTGTAGCCGCAAGGAAAGATGACATGCGCGACGTCGCCTTCGCGCTCGTAGGGCGCCTCGGGACCGAACAGCCACTCCTCGCCGCGCAATACGCACTGGTATGGCCTTTCGAGGTCGAGCAGCGCGACGCCTAGCCGGTAGATGTGTCCCGACGCCGTCTGTCGCACCCCGTGGTAGAGCATCAGCCAACCGCGCGGGGTCTCGATGAGCGGAGGGGAAAGCCCGACCTTGTTGGCATCCCACCAGGCACCGCGACGCGCCTGCAGAAGCAACTTGTGGCCACCCCAGTTGCGCAGATCCGGTGAAAACGACATCCACACGTGCGCACCGGAGTCTGCGATCGGGCGGTGAATGAGTGCGAAGTTCCCGTCGATGCGCCTGGGCAGCATGGCGGCGTCCTTGTCGTCCGGCTGCATGACCAGGCCCAAGCGTTCGAAGGTACGAAAATCCTCCGTCAGTGCCAGCGCCACGCCGGGACCGCCGCGGCTGTACGCCGTGTACGCGATCGCGTACTTCCCGATTTCGTCGACGAAGGTGATGCGAGGATCTTCTATGCCCCATAACTCCTCGGGATAGTGCTCTGGATCCGGCCGGAGCGTCGGCTCCCGATCCACGACCCAACCACTGATGCCGTCGCTGGAGCGGGCCGCGCATAGATGGGAATGTCCGCGTCGATCTTCGACGCGACAGAGGAGCAGAGTCGTGGTATCGGGCAGGCGAATCGCGCCGGGATTGAACACGCTGTGGGCGGGATAGGGCCAGTCCGCGGCACTCAGAATCGGATTCTTGGCGCAGCGCTGGAATAGCGTCTGATATCCGTGCTCAAGGGTCACGATCGGTCTTCATGCCCGAGGGGTTTCACGGGATCGGCTCGATCGGCCGAACGCGTCTCGCCGAGCGCACGCGGAAACGACAGCGTCGATTCAGCGCCTTGGCTCTCGATCACCAGGTCCTGGTGAAGTCCTCCTGGCAGCCGCCCGTGGTCGAGGATCTCGACCGTACTCTCTTGCGTCATTTTTCTCCCTATTCCGTTCCCGTCAGTCTGGCGGGTGCCGGCATTGTCCTCGTCTGCTCGCATCGTCGATGGTCCAAGTCGATGGTCCAAGTCGATGGTCCAATCTGTTGAAGCATTTCCTGGGCCACAGCAAGGATCGCCATCGTTTCGAGGCCGGCACTGCTCGGGGCGACCGGGACTCGGGAGCCACATCCTGGCTCGCGCGACGGCCCCGGGCCATGCGGACACCCCAGGACCCCACGTTCCTCGGTCTGGCCCCGTCTCCACCTGCGCTGCTTGCCCCGCTGCTGGAGCCACCGCCGCCACCGCCATCCGACCACCGCCGAAGTCGGCCACGTTGCCGAGGTCACCGCGTCAATCAAAATGACGATATCGCTCGCTCATTGCGATTGGCCGGCTCGGGAGCCGCCGCAACTTGCCGCAGGTGTTGTTCGATCTACGGGCGTGCCCGGGACCAGAGCTGTTCCGGCTGTCAGTTGATCCTCGGCCAAAAGCTGTTGCAAGACAATCTGGCCGGACTCGATGTCCGTCTCGACGCCACGCACGCCGCGAAGCTGGACGCGCTGTCGAAGCCGACTCTGAGCTTCCCGGCTGACTTCATTGCGAACGGTGCTCAGTTCGTGCGCGGCGGAACCACCATCAACGGCCGTGCCGCCGAGACCTGGCCGCTGTCGCCCAAGGACGACCGCGAGCGCTACTGACCGCAGCCCACTGAATGAGAGAAGCAGGCGAGCTCGGTGAGCGCGGGTGAAATGAGCGGCAAGGTCGCTCGCCACTCGCGCCTGGGTGGAACGCTCGACTCTCACCATCCGTGGTTCGCCAGGCGGTCGTCCGCAGGCTCGGTGGCAGCTGTGCCAATCTGCCAACCACGGAGGCAGAGAAGCGCCGCCTATGGAGCCAGGAATGCACTCGCGCAATGCGGCGGGCGACGTGCGTGCGAGGAGCAATCCCTGCGCTTTCTTTCGGATGCTCGGATGTCCTCGATATAATACTCATGGCGCTCCGGTGTACGATAAGGAGTCGTTCCGCAGTACAGAAAGGACCTCTCATGATCTATCCCGCGCCCGGAGCTGCGTTTCCGCATCGCGTCCCAAGATGGTTCTTACATTGCCTCCTGGCGTCCACGGTCTTGCTCGGTATATGCCTGTACTCGGCGAGCGCCTCCGCTACGACCACACTGACCGTCGATTTGTCGTCGGTCATTCGCCCGGTTACCCACGTGGCGAATGGGTCCCTGTATGGCGTCATCGAGACCACACCTGCCGATGTCACGGGATTGATCGCACCGCTGCACCCGCACATGTTCAACAATCCGGCGGCCGCTGGCTCTGGGAAGCAGCAACCGGTAGGTGACGCGATCGTTGTCGCAGGACGCGTTGCGCCGGCAGGGGCGACCGTGACCATCCGCCTCGCAGACTGGTTCCCAGGCTGGTACTCCTTCACGAACATGACGGACTGGCTCAGCAAGATCGATCAGACTGTGGCGCGTCGGGTTGCCGCCAACCTCACGAACATCTACGCCTATGAGATCTGGAACGAGCCAAACGGCACGTGGAACGGTGACGCGAATACCGCCGGGAACAAGCCACTCTCGTTCAACCAGATGTGGCTGCAGACTTACCAGCACCTCCGCCAGGCCGAACCCACCATCAAGATTACGGGACCCTCGCTGGCCGGATACCAACCCGCCTACATGAGCGCGTTTCTGTCCTTCTGTCAGACGAACAAATGCCTCCCAGACATCGTCGGCTGGCACGACGGGTCAGGCATAGCTAACAACGTCAAGTCCTACCGAAGCCTCGAGCAGCAGCTGGGTATCTCGCCGCCGCTACCCATCACGATCAACGAGTACAGCGGAAGCGGCGACATTACCGACGAAGGTCGTCCGGGCGCGTCCGCCCCCATTATCGCCGCGATGGAGCGAGGCGGGGTGGAGAGCGCATGTATCACGTTCTGGGATACCGCTCATCCGGGGCGCCTCGGAAGTCTCTTGTCCACCGACACGACGACTAACGGCGGCTGGTTCTTCTACAAATGGTACGGCGAGATGACGGGGAACATGGTCGCCACGTCGTCCTCGCTCGCACTCAATGGGACCAACCTGGATGGGTTCGCCAGTCTCGACTCCGCCGCCGAAAGCGCCAGCGTCGTTGTCGCCGGAATCAACGACGGCACAATCCAGATCGTCGTGAAGGGCTTCACGACGGCCTCGTTTTTCGGGAGCACCGTACACGCCGTCGTTGAGCACACCCCGTGGGTCGACCGCACGACGACCGTCACGGCAACCAACGTGCTCTCTACCAGTGATCTGACCGTCAGCAACGACCAGATATCTGTCACGATTACCGGTGCCAATGGGAACGACGGCTACCACCTCGAGCTGACCACGCTCGGGGGCAGTGACGGCGGGGCGGGCAGCGGAGCGGCCGGTAATGGCGGAAGCACCGGCGGCGTGCTCGGCAACGGCTCCGGGGGGTCAACAAGTACCAGCCGCCTAGGTACCAGCGTGGGCATGGGTGGCGCTGGCGGCGCACTTGGCGGGACAAGTGCCGGTGGTGCAGGCGGTGGCTCGAGCGCCGTGAGCACCGGCGGACAGGTGCAGGGGATTCGTGGAAATGGCGGGGCTGGGGGCTCGGGCTCGGGCTCGGGTGTAGGTGGCCAGGGTGTAGGTGGCCAGGGAGGAGGTGGCCAGGGAGGAGGCAATTCCGGCTCAATCGTGACATCGTCAACGCCAGGCGGCCCGTTGTCCTCCGGTTGCGCCTGCACGATACAAGCGCGCGCGGGAGCCAGCGACATCAGATCTTTGCTCTTGCTTGGATTCATGCTTTGGCTCGCTCGTCGGCGACGTCCCGCGAAGGCGGCCAGGTGATCCATTTCGAGCCTTGGCGGAACCCCCGAATTCAGAACCAGCCGCCAACGCCTATCCGAGCTTGAGGAAATGGGCTCTGACTAGGTCCACAGCATCCCCCGGGTGGTTCGTCTCCGCAATAGCCGGGGTAAAGCACGAAGCCTGGGCCGAATACCGTTGTCGCAAATCTGTCGAATCTGCATTCTTCGAGCGAATTTGTGCCAAAGTTCACCTCGATGATCTTCCTGACAGCACGGGATCTCGACAATCTCCGCGAGCGCCTCATCGCGGCTGCCCACGCAAGTAGCGGCTCCGACAATATCACCGTCGTTTGCGCGCAACTCGAGCCGCTGCAGCGGCGGTCATTCTCTCCTCCGTGGCAACTCTAGCAGAATACATCGCAAGCGGGCCAGACCCCGAGGCAGCCGGTCTTCGCTTGCAGCGCCTGCACGAAACCGGGATACCCCTGCCCAGCGACGGGACAAATGCGATCTTGCTCGCCGCCTTGCTGGCAAGCGGGGATTTCTTGCCCGATCTGGTGCTTTCCGATCCGGGTCGCTTGCCGGCACTGCTCGCCGATCCCTGGCTCACGCGCCCTAAACCGCGCCAGACCTTCGCGCTGGAGCTGCGAGCTACCTGCGCGTCCCAGCGTGGCTTCGAGGATCTGCAGCGCGGGCTGCGCCGGTACGTGAACAGGGAGATGCTGCGCCTCGGGGCACGCGAGATCGGTGCTGGCATCGACGCGCATGCCTTCATGCGCCCGGAGCACGGTCTCACCATCGAGGTGGCGCACGAGCTGTCCGCGCTGGCGGACGCGTGCCTCGGGGAGGCGGTACGCTTCTGCCAAGCCGAGATCCAGTCGGGCTATGGCGAGCCGGTGTGCAACGATGCCGCGCCCGGCTTCTCGGTGCTGGCCATGGGCAAGCTCGGCGGCGAAGAGCTCAACTTTTCGTCGGACATAGATCTGATCTACATATACTCGACCGACGATGGGCACGCGGGCTCGCTGAGCCTGCACGAATACTACGCCCGGCTCTGCCAGCGCCTGACCCGGCTCATTTCCGAGCCCACCGGCGATGGCATCGTTTTTCGGGTCGATCTGGGGCTGCGCCCGGAAGGACGAAGCGGCGCCATCTGTAATTCCCTGGGTGCGGCCGAGAGCTACTACGAGACGTTCGGTCGCACCTGGGAGAGACAGGCCCTGCTGCGCGCCCGCCACAGCGCGGGGGACACCTGGCTGGGTGAAAGGTTTCTCAAGACCGTAGAGCCCTTCGTATATCGCCGCGCGTCCGACGAGAAGACCATGGACGACGTGCGTTCACTGCGACGAATGTTCGTCGACCGCGTGGCCGGAACGACCTGGAACGTCAAGCTCAGCTCCGGGGGCATCCGTGATGTCGAGCTGGTCGCCCAGGCTTTACAACTGCTCTACGGCGGGAAGCGGCGCGACTTGCGCGAGCGCGCCACGCTGCCGGCGCTGCACAAGTTGGGCTTGGCCGGGCTCTTGTCCGGGCAAGAGGTTCACGCGCTTTCCGAGGCGTATCGGCTGCTGCGACGGATCGAGCATAGGCTGCAGCTCGAGCGTGGCCAACAAACTCACCTGTTGCCGGCCGATGGCGCGGAGGTCGCACGTTTGGCGAGGCGACTAGGATTTGGGGGTGCCGACGAGTTCTCCAGCGAGGTCACGCACGCGCGCAGGGCGGTTTCAGCGGTTGCGGATAGCCTAGGCGAGCCGACATCCGGACCGTCCCCGCTGGCGCTGCGGCTCTTGGCCCCTACCACCGGCAAAGATGAAATCGAGCACGACCTGCGGGCCGCAGGCTTTTGCGACTTGGAGAGAAGCGCTTACAACTTGGAGACGGCGCGGGCCCGCCTTCCTGCCGCGTGGCTCGAAGAGGCCATCGCCTCTCCTGATCCGGACCGCTCGTTGGCCTCGATGCGCGACCTTGCGCTCAAGTCGTCGCTCGGACTCTTCGCCTTGCTGGAGGGAGAGCGTCAGCTCCTGCGTGTCTTGGCCGGTCTGTTCGGTACCAGCGAGCGCCTGTCGTGCTACCTCATTACACACCCCGAGATCTGGCCCCGGTTGACCGAGGAAATGGGGACTCCTCTGCCTGACCCACAAAGCTGGCGGGTACGCTTGGCCCATCGCCTAGCCGGCGCCGACTATGAAACCGCCCTGCGGATAATGCGCAAGTTCCAGGCCGAGGAAGTTCTCCGTATCGGTCTGCACGACGTGGCCGGCAATCTCTCTTACGAGCAAGTCTCGGCCCAGCTGTCAGACCTAGCCGAGCTGATGGTCGGTGAGGCCACGCGCCGTGTAGCCGACTATATGACCGGACGCTACGGGCGGCCGACGGCCGAGTTGACTATTCTCGTGCTCGGCAGTTGCGGAGCCCGGGAAATGCGCTACGGCTCGGATCTCGAGCTGGTATTCCTGTATGAGAATGACGGCGTCACCGACAAGGGCGTCGATCACCAGGAGTGGTTTGCCCGCTTGGCGCAACGCCTGCTGAGCGCGCTAGGCGACCTCCTGGAAGAAGGACGTCTCTATATCGTGGACACGCGCCTGCGGCCTTCCGGCTCGCAGGGTCTCTTGGTCACCAGCTACCGGGCGTTCGCCGAATACCACGCTACCGCGGCGGCGTCCTGGGAGCGCGTCGCTCTTCTGCGCGGTCGCCCCGCTTGTCTGTTGCCAGGACGCGGTGACGCCGCACCCTCTGAGTTTACCCATCGCCTGACCAGCATCGCCTATCAACACGACCTTTCCGACGAGGTCTTGCGCAACGATATCGTGCGCATGCGCATGCGCATCGAGCGGGAGCGCGCGGGCAAAGGTGGCTTGCATCTGCGCTTCAGCGCCGGAGGGCTTACCGACCTCGACTTCCTTGCCGCATGGGCGCAGCTCCGTCGAGGGAGAGAGGATGCACATATGCGCACCACCAATCCCTTGCAAGCGCTCATGCGCATGGTCGAGCTAGGTCAGCTCGACCCGCATTGTCTCGAGGACTATCGCTGGCTCGCCCGAGCCACCCTGCGCCTTCGCCTCCTGCGCAACACTGCGGACGACTGCCTGCGCCACGAAGACGAGCTGCCGCTCGCGCGCAGCCTGGGCTATACCCCGAGCCGGCTGGTAGCCGAGCTTTCGCGCCGCATGGCCAACCTGCGCGCGCTTTTCCGCGAGCAACTCGGCTAGCAACTCGGCTAGGAGTGGTTTCACGAATGCCTCGGCATTATGATCAGGCAGGCGAGATGGTGAACAACGTAAGGACTGGCTGACGCTTTAGCGCTCCATCTTTGCTTGCGCCTGGCGGTTGAGCGCGTCCAGGGCTTCCAGCACTTCATGGCTGTGGGTGGCGGGTTTGACCTCGGTGAAGACGCGCTCTATCTTGCCGCTGGGGTCGATGATAAAGGTGTGCCGCGCGGCCATCTTCGTCACCAGAAAGTTGCTCAACGAACCGTAGAGGTCGCTCACCTTCCTCTCCGTGTCGGCGAGGAGCTTGAAATTGAGGTTCTCCTTCGTGCAGAATTTTTTGTGAGAGTCGACACCGTCCACGCTCACCCCCAGCACGGCGGCCTTGCGGGCGGCATACGCCGCCTGGTCAGCGGCGAAGTTGTGCGCTTCCAGGGTGCAGCCCGGGGTCATGTCCCTCGGGTAGAAGTAGAGCACCACCCACTGGCCGCGCAGACCGCTCAGCTGAACCTTCGTGCCATCCTGCGAAGGCAACGCAAAGTCCGGTGCCATGTCGCCGACCTTGGGCAATTCGGCCGCCAGGGTGAAGAGTGAAACCCCCATGGCGAAGAGGGCGAAGGCCAGACCTGCTGCGATGATCATTGGGCGCTTAACGGATCTAGGACAATGCATTGGGCCTCCTCGCCGGTCGGGGACAACCATGAGATGTCACCAACCCCGTCTGGTACCATAGCGACGAAGGGAAGTTCGGGTCCGGAACAGAACGCCGTGCGTCCACGTGCCTTCTATACCCGGAAGGAGATCCGGGGTCTTCGGGAGGTAGGCGTCATGGGTGTGGCGATTCACCAAGGTGTGCCTCTCTAGCCCTTGCATGACAGCCTTAGTTCGGCTTCATATCGGGCCATGGTCAAGACCGAGATTCGCGTCATCTATGGCGACACCGATCAGATGGGCGTCGTCTACTACGGCAACTACCTGCGCTTCTTCGAGGCGGCCCGTAACGAGTGGTTGCGTGCCAAGTGCATCCGCTGGCGCGACATCGAGGAGCGCCACGCCGTGTACCTGCCCGTCGCCGAAGCCAAGGTCAACTATAAGCGGCCGGCGCGCTACGATGACGTCATCATGGTCGAGACTCGGATGGGCGAGTTGGGCCGCGCTTCGCTGCGCTTCGACTACCGAATCCTGCGGGGCGACGACCTGCTGGTCTTGGGCCATACCGTCCACGCCTGCGTCAGCCGCGACGGTGACATCCGCGAGTTTCCCGAAGCCCTGCTCGCCCAGCTACGCGAAGGTGTATGAGGAAGGTGTAGGACCCGGTCCTACGCGACGGCGTCCTTGGCGGCCTTGACGGGACGGCCCTTGACCACCTTGCGCGCCGGCTTGGCCTTGAAGATGGTCTCCTCCTTGGTGAACGGGTTGATGCCCTTGCGCGCCTTGGTCGCCGGCTTCTTGACCACGACCATG
>Ga0187889_10000055_pt1 | contig 114882 bp, 94 predicted proteins | sample June2016WEW_7_10_2_FD_132992 | JGI IMG/M metagenome (GOLD analysis project Ga0187889, IMG submission 132992) | Peatland microbial communities from SPRUCE experiment site at the Marcell Experimental Forest, Minnesota, USA - June2016WEW_7_100 | ecosystem: Environmental > Terrestrial > Soil >... | reverse complement strand
TTCAACCGCGTCGAGGCCTTCATCCGCGGCGAGGACAACGAGACGCTCGTCGGCACCGAGACTCTGCCCAAGAGGGTCAAGAGGCCGGCCCCGCTCCGCGGCGGCAAGGCGGCCGTCGAGACCAACTAGCTTTGGAAGACCCCGGCGGACTGTCTCGGCCCGATCACAGCTCCTGGTCGAACCGTGGCAGTTACCCGGAAGTCATCCGGCCGAGAAGGCCGAGGCCTTATCCTCGATCCGCGTAAGCAGGGACTGCCAGGCGCGCTCGAAGGCCTCGACGCCCTGCTCCTGGAGGCGGCGCCCGAACTCGGCGACGTCCAACCCCTCTGCCCCGAATCGCGCGATGAGCGCCTCGTTTTGAGGGTCGGGACTGGCCGCGAGCGTTGCCGCGACCGTCCCGTGGTCGGCGAATGCGAGCAGCGTCTCCTCGGGCATCGTGTTGACGGTGAGCGGGGCCGCGAGCGCCTCGACGTAGAGAACATCGGATGCCTTCGGATCCTTCGTCCCGGTGCTTGCCCAGAGGAGCCTCTGCGGTCGGGCCCCCTCGTTGAGGAGTCGCTGCCAGCGATCGCTCTCCAGGAGCGCGCGGTAGGCGGCGTACGTCCCGCGGGCGATCGCCAGGCCAAGCTGGAGGTGGAGGTCGGCCGGCAGGGTTCCTGCGAGAGGGCCGTCCCAGCGGCTGACGAAGACCGATGCGACCGAGGCGACATAGGGATCGCGCCCGGCGTCGATGCGGCGCTCGATCGCCCGGGTGTAGGCGTCGGCGGCCGCAAGGTACTGCTCGGTCGAGAAGAGCAGAGTCACGTTCACCGGGACGCCGGCAAAGACCGATGCCTCGATCGCCTCGAGTCCGGCCGGCGTGCCGGGGATCTTGATGAACAGGTTTGGCCGGCCACCCAGCGCGTGCAGCCGGCTCGCGGCACGGATCGTTTCCCTGGCATCGGCGGCGAGGAGCGGCGACACCTCGAGCGACACGAACCCGTCGACGCCGTTCGTCCGCCGATGGATGGGCAGGAACAGATCGGCCGCGCGGCGCAGGTCGTCGAGCGCCAGCTCGAAGAAGATGTTTTCGGCGTCGGAGCCTGCCGCCGAGAGCCGTTCGATCGCCTCGTCGTAGGCGGCAGACCCGCCGATCGCCTTGTCGTAGATCGACGGGTTGGACGTCAAGCCGCTCACGGACAGCTCCGTGACGTACCGCTCCAGCGTCCCGCTCGTCAGCAGATCGCGGGTGATGTTGTCGAGCCAGACGCTCTGCCCGACCCGACCGAGCTCTGCAGTCCGGTTCATGGAGCCTCCAATATGTCGCTCGATCTTAGCCATTGAGCAGGTCGCTGCGGAATGCGTCGGCATCCTGGAGCCTGCGGCGGAGCGCGTTCAGGAACCGGGCGGCCAGTTCGCCGTCGACGAGCCGGTGGTCCGCCGTCAGGGTCAGCTTCATGATCTGCCGGATTCCGATCCCGTCGCCGACTGCGATCGGCGTCGGAACTGCGCTCGAGACCGCGAGAATTGCCGATTCCCCGGGGTTGATGATCGCGCTGAACTCGTCGACGCCAAACATCCCGAGGTTCGAGATCGTGAACGTGCTGCCGGTCATGTCGTCGGGCGGAAGCGTCCCGTTGCGCGCCCTTTCAGCGAGCTCTGCGGCCCCTGCGTGGAGGTCGTCCAGCGAACGGCGATCGGCGTCGCGGATCACCGGCACGACGAGGCCGTCGGGCAGCGCGACGGCAAGCCCGACGTGGATGTGGCGGCGGGTCCATACCGAGGCCCCGTCGGTGCGCGAATTGACGGCCGGGAATTCCACCAGCGTTTGCGCCGCAGCCGAGACGATGAAATCGGTGAGGGTGAGCGCCTTGCCGTCGGCCTTGAGCTCCGTTCGCAGGGCGAGCAGCCGCGTCACGTCGACCGCGACCGTGACCGTGAACTGAGGGACGGTCGTCGCGCTCAGCGTGAGCCGCTCGGCGATCACCCGGCGCATCCTGCTCATCTGTCGCGGGCCCGGGTCATCGACGTCCCAGTGGTAGAGCGCCGGCTCCGGCGGCAGGGAGCTGGCGGCAGTCGGGGCCGCGGCGGTGGTACGCGGGGGGACCGGTGCGGCCGACGCGACGGCCAGCGCCCCCACAGCGGCCGCCGCCGGCGCAGCCGAGGCGGCCTCCAGGGCGGCCAGGACGTCTCGCTCCGTGATGCGGCCGTCGGGTCCGGTGCCGGCGAGCGTGCGCGGGTCGACGCCGGAGGTTGCGGCGAGCCGGCTGGCCCGGGGACTGATACGAAGGTGACCCGGCCCGTCGACAGGCGACGGCGTCGTCCTGGAGGTCGCCGGCGCAACTTGAACGGGCGCGCGGACTGGGGGAGGCGGCGTCTTGGCCGGCGCCGCCTCCGGCGCTTCGCCCTCGGCCTTCCCCACCGGCGCCGGTGCGTCCGGGATGGCCTCGCCGGGTTCGCCGACATAGGCGCAGATGGCGTTAACGGGGACGGTCTGGCCCTCCTGGACGAGGCGTTTCAGCAGCACTCCTTCCTCGAACGCTTCGACGTCCATGTTCGACTTGTCGGTCTCGATCTCGAAGAGCACGTCGCCCTTCGCGACCGTGTCGCCCTCGCGCTTGTGCCATGCAACGAGGACGCACTCCTCGGTCATCTGGCCCGGCTTTGGCATGAGGATCGGATGCGCCATGGTGTGCCTCGTGATTTCGGCGTTCGGCGGGGGCCTAGAGTTGCGCGGCCACAGCCGCGAAGATGTCGTTGGCGTTCGGAAGGAATGCCTTCTCGAGGCCCTCGGCCTGGGGCGAGATGCCGTCGGCGGCGCCGATCCGACCGACCGGCGCGTCCAGGTAGTCGAAGGCTTCGAGCTGGATGCGGGCGACGATCTCGTTGACGAAGCTGCCGATAAGGACGGCCTGGCTCGCAACCACGCAGCGCCCGGTCTTGCGCACGGAGACGAGAACCGTCTCCATGTCGAGCGGGACCAGGCTGCGCAGGTCGATGACCTCCGTCTCCACGCCCTGCTCGGTCTTAAGACGATCGGCCGCAGTCAGCGCGTCGAGGACGGCCGGACCCCAGGCGACGATGGTGGCGTCGGAGCCTTCCCGGACGACCCGGGCTACGCCGAGCGGTTCGAGGTAATCGTCCTCGGGCACGACGCCCTTTGTGCTGTAGAGGCCCTGGCTCTCGACGAACAGGACGGGGTTATTCGTCCGGATCGCCGACTTCAGGAGCCCCTTCGCGTCGGCGGGCGTCGCCGGGTAGACGACGTAGAGACCGGGGATGTGCGTGAAGACGCTCTCGAGAGACTGGGAATGCTGGCCGCCGTAACCCTTGCCGGCGCCCACGGAGGCGCGGATTACCAGCGGCACCTCGGTCTGGGCGCCCGACATGTAATGCCACTTGCCGGCCTGGTTCGCGATCTGGTCGGAGGCCATGAGCGCGAAGTCCATGTACATGAGCTCGACGACCGGCCGCAGCCCAACCATGGACGCACCGACCGCCGTGCCGCAGATGCAGGCCTCCGAGATCGGCGTGTTGAAGACACGTTCGCGACCGAACGCCTCCAGCAGATCTTTGGTGAGCTTGAATGCTCCGCCGTAGTCGGCGACGTCCTCGCCGTAGACCACGACCCGGCGGTCGCGCAGCATTTCCTCGACGAGCGCCTCACGGAGCGCGTCCTTGTAAGTGGTGATGCCGTTGGCGCGCTTTGCCACCGGCGGCTCCGCGTAGGTGACGACGGCGCCATCCGGGTCGGGGACGACATCGGCAGCGGTGTCGGTGTAGAGGTACTTGAGAAGGTCGGCCGGGGCCGGGTCCGTAGCCTGCGAGGCGCGGACGGCCGCGCGGGCGTTCCGCTCGTGGGCCCGCGACTCGATGTCCGCGAGAGCGGCCGCATCGGCAACGCCGGCCGCGATCAGTTGGTCCTTGAGCCGCTCTATCGGGTCGACCGCCCGCCAGGCTGCCTCCTCCTCCCGGGTCCGATACTCGTTTCGGGGATCGGAAAGGGAGTGGCCGTAGTATCGGTATGTGCTCGCTTCAATGAGGACCGGGCCCAGTCCCTCACGGCAGGTTGCCGCCGCCCGCTCGATCGCGTCTCGGACGGCGAGCACGTCCATGCCATTGACGACCTCGGCGTGCATGTTGTCCTGGGCGAAGCCGGCCCCGCGGCGGGCCAGGTGGTTGACGCCCATCACTTCTTCGTCGGTCCGATGGGTCATCCCATAGTGGTTGTTGACGATCAGGTAGACGACCGGCAAGCCGGCCGCCCGCGCCCCGGCCAGGTGGTTCGTCCACTGCTCCTGCGAGGCCCAGTTGAGGGACTCGAGGACGACCCCGTTGGCATACGCGCCGTCGCCTGCGAAGCAGCAGACCACCCGATCGGAGCCGCGGTAGCGGAGCGCCATCGCCGCGCCAGTCGCGATCGGCACGCTGCCGCCGACGATCGCGTTGGCGCCGAGATGGCCAGTCGAGAAGTCGCCGATGTGCATCCCGCCGCCGCGCCCTCGGCAGTAGCCCTCCTCTTTGCCGAAGAGCTCCGCGATCGTCCGATAGACATGCTCCTCGAGCGCGTCTGCAAGAAGACCTTCCCTGCTCGATGCCTTCGACCAGGGTACGCGGATCCGAAGGGCATCGGCCGACATCGCCCGGACCGCGGCGAAGCCCTTGGCAATGGCGTCGCCGTGTCCGCGGTGTGAGCTGGTGATGTGGTCGTCGGGGCGGAGGGCGCCGCAGGCGCCAACCGACGTCGCCTCCTGGCCGATCGAGACGTGGGTCGGGCCGCGGTAGTCGTAGCCCGGCAGCGGGTCGTAGCCGCCCGATCGGAGTCGAACGATCATCTCCTCCAGCTCCCGGATGGCCAGCATGTCGTCGAGCAAGTCGAGCGCTGCTGAGGCCGTGAGCTTCCCCGCGGCGATCTCGGAACCGGCGTCCCCGGCGAAGTCGAAGCCGCGGATCGAGCCCAGAGACTCCTCGAACGGCGCGAAGTCGGGTCGAGTATCGCTCCGGTAGGCCGGCGCCGAGACCATGCTATTCACCTGTGACGCTGATCTTGCTGTCGTCTTCATGCGGCGAGCTATCGTCTCCTTCATGCGGCCAGGAGTAGCCTGGCGGCCTCCTGGTCGGTGATCAATCGATGGATCAGCCCGCTACGGAGGGCGGCGAGGATCGCGGGTGCCTTCGCGGCGCCGCCGGCGATTGCAACTACGTCCGGGACGGCTCGCAGTTGCTCCGGGCTGATGGCAATGAAGCGGCTCGGCAATCCAGCGGCGACTAGCTCGCGGCCGCTTGCGTCGAGGACGGCCGAGCAGACATCTGCCACGGCCCCGGCTGCGTCGAGCTCTGCGGCGAGTTCCTCGGGCAGCGCCGCTCGAACCGTCGATCCGCTGGCCGTCCACGCGCCGATGCCAACGACCGCCTTGGTGAGCCGATCGAACATGTCGACGGTCTTATGTACATGCGGGTCGCGCCGGAGTGCGTCGGCCATCTCGGGACTGTCGACGAGCATCGGCACCGGGAGCGGGAACACCGTGCCGCCGGTGCACTCGGCCACCCGCCGGACGAGTTCCATCGAGTTGACGTCGAGCTCGAGAGTGGGGACGCTGCCAACGAGCTGGACCACCGTGCAGCCGGGCAATCGGGACAGGTGCCCGACCATCGAGTGGAGGGTCCGTCCCCATGAGATCCCGAGGACGTCGTGCGCCTCGAGCGTCTGCGTCAGCAGCTCCGCGCACGTCCGGCCGAGCTGCTCTCTCTTGAACTCGTCCGGCCCATCGATCAACCGGACGACAAGGGTGGATCTCAAGCAGTAACGCGCCGCCAACTCGCTCGAGAGCTCCAGGTCGATCTCCGACGGCGCTCCGATCTCGATCCGAACGATCCCGTCTCGAAGTGCGGCGTCGAGCAATCGGGCGACCTTGAACCGCGAAATCCCAAGCTCCTGGGCGATCTCGCTCTTGCTGGCGCCGTCCAGGAAGTAGCGGCGCGCAGCGAGCACCGTGTTGACCACGTTGAGGCGCGTGGTATGTCCCTCGGATCGGTCCAACGGGTGCATGCGCTCCTCGTGCGCTCCCACCGAGCGACACCAAAAGAGTTGAGAGCCGTCTCTGCAGGCAGGGCGCCGACATCCTAACACTCTCACATCTGAGCGGCAAGCGCTCACATGAGCGGTTTGGGCTATGGCGATCGGGCTGCGACCGACGACGCTCAGTGCCTGAGTCCAGGGCGAGTTCTTCGGGATCACGGCGGTGGACAACACCGGCTTGATAGCCGACCTGTTGGCACGTAAGATGACAGCGGCAACTAATCGTAAAGAGCCGAAACCAAGCGAAAGACCCGAAGGCAAGCGTCTGCAAGTCTGGGCAGGCTCGCTCTTCGTGGTCTGGCTAAGACGGGGAGCGCGCCAGGCTGGATCGGTCAAAGGGAGCCATGGACGACAGCCGTCGCCTGGGTGGCGACTCGAGAGCGGGATCGGGCAGACCGATCGTCAATACGCACGTCCACCTGCCTCCTAACTTCTCCGCGTTCGACACGGCCGAACAGGCGGCCCGGGCCGCCGCAGCCGAGGGCGTCGCGGCGATCGGCACTTCGAACTACTACGACTTCAGTGTCTATCGTCGCTTTGCAGCGGCCGCGGCCGAAGCAGGCGTCGTGCCGCTCTTTGGCGTGGAGATCATGACGCTGATCGACGATCTGCCGGGAGGAGGCACGCTCCTCAACGATCCGACGAACCTGAACCGGATGTACCTGTGTGGCAAAGGACTCACTCGTTTCGACCAGCCCCCACCGTCCGCGGCGCGCCGGATGGCCGCGATGCGTGCGGCCGGCGACGACCGGATGAGACAGATGACGATCCGCGTCGCGGCGCGCTTTGCGCAGGCGGGGCTGGACGGTAGCGGGACCGATGTGCAGATCGCGGCCTCGGTTGCGGGACGATGCGGTGTCCCAATCGAGTGGGTGTCGCTGCAGGAGCGCCACGTCGCGCAGGCGTTCCAGGAGTTGCTCTTCCGCGACGTCCTGGCGGACGACCGCGCTGCTGTGCTCGGCCGGCTCTTCGAAACGTCGACGGGCGTCGACACGACGGATGCCGTAGCGGTCCAGGAGGCGATCCGTTCGAACCTGATGAAGGCCGGCAAGCCAGCATTCGTTCCCGAGGCGGCCATTTCATTCGACGACGCATACCGGCTCATCCTCGAACTCGGCGGCATTCCCTGCTACCCCATCCTCGCCGACGGCGCGTCGCCGATCTGCCCCTTCGAGGACCCGCCCGCGGCGCTTGCGGAGAGGTTGCGGAGTCGAGGCATCCATTGCGCTGAGTTGATCCCCGGGCGCAATCGGCGCGGGGTCGTCGATCGCTACGTGGCCGAACTCCGTGGGGCCGGCATCGTGGTAATGGCGGGCACAGAACACAACACACAACGCATGATTCCTCTCGAGCCGATGGCCCTCGGCGGCGAACCCCTGTCCGACCCGTCGCGCGAGGCATTCTGGGAGGGTACTTGCGTCGTGGCGGCACACCAGGAGCTGCGCGCCTCCGGCCGGCCGGGCTACGTTGATGGCGATGGCCGGCCGGCCGCCGGGTTCCCCGACGGCGAAGCGCGAATCCGTACGTTCTGCCGCATTGGTGCCGAGATCATCACTACCCAATCTGCTGCGAGGGTCCACGCTTGAACACCCAGTCGATCCCGGAAGGGCGGTCCACCGTCAACGGCCTTCTGCACGACCTGGTCGCGCTCGCACGCCGGTTCGGCACGGACCCGGAATTCGCCCGTGGCGGCGGCGGCAACATCTCGGTCAAGGTCGACGGAATCCTGTACATCAAGCCAAGTGGGACCTCACTCGCGGCACTCACTCCCGAATCGGTCATCGCACTCGACATCGGGACATTGATGAAGCTTCTCGACGGACCGCCAGTGCGTCCGGTTGTTCGCGGCACTGACGAGGTCATGCAGGTCGCCCTCGGTGCCCGCGTCGGCGTGCCCGACGGCCGACGCCCGTCCGTCGAATGCCTGTTTCACGCGCTCATACCGGAGCGGTTCGTGCTCCATACGCATCCGACGACCGTGAATGCGGTCACCTGTGCGACGCGGGGAGCCGAGATCGCCGAGCGGCTCTTTGGCCAAAGCGTCCTCTGGGTCCGGTACACGGATCCCGGGCTGCCCCTCGCTCGTGTGATCCGAGATGCGAGGCGTAGCCACGAGGAGCGGACCGGTAAGGCCGCTCCTCGTGCGATGCTTCTCCAGAACCACGGCCTCATCGTGGCCGGCGAGTCGATAGCCGAGATCGAGGAAACCTCCGCCCGGCTGGTCGCCGCGATCCAGGCTCACCTGGCGGAGGCGGCGGCCATCTCGTGGGGGGACGTGGAGCGACTCGCGGACGACGAGGCCCGCGCGGCGCTGCGTGCAGTCGGTCCGGCACTGCGCGCGCTGCTCACCCAGGGCGATCGGCTCAAGGTCGTCACGTTCGATGACTCGCCTCTCGCGGTCTCGACGGCGGGCTCGGCGGTCGGGCGGGAGCTGGCGCTCGTCGGCCCGCTCACTCCGGATCAGATCGTGTACGTGGGCTCGTTCCCGCTTCTCCTTCAGGCGCCCAAAGGCGCGACGCCGGACCGGCTGGTCGATGAGCTGACGAGAGCAATCGCGGAGCGGGCGGCAACGGAGACCGAGGCGCCGGCCGTCGTCCTGGTGCCCGGGTTGGGAATGTTCGCGGCAGGCGATTCGTATGCGCAAGCGGACACTGTGCGACAGGTCTACCTCGACGCCGCCGGCGTGTCCGTCGAAGCGGGCCGCCTGGGCGGTGTCCGTCCGCTCGCGGAGGCGGAACGCGTCTTCATCGATCGCTGGGAGGCTGAGGCGTATCGCCGAGGGGTAGCGGCCGGAGCACCGGTCGCCGGTCGGGCGCGGGGGCTCGTTGTCGTGGTTACGGGCGCAGCCCAGGGCTTCGGGCGTGCGATCGCGGCCGACCTCGTTGCCCAGGGCGGCCACGTCGTGCTTGCCGACATCAATGCCGAGCAGGCGACGCGCGAGGCGCAGCTTCTTGCTACCCAGTTCGGTCCCGGGCGGGCAGTCGGCGTCGAGCTCGATGTCACGGACGATGAATCGGTGGCAGCCTGCTTCGACGAGGTCGTCCGCCGCTACGGCGGTCTCGATCTGCTCGTTTCAAACGCCGGCATCCTCCGGGCCGGCAGCGTTACGACTCAGCCCGTCGCGGAGTTCGACGCTGTCACCCGCGTAAACTACCGGGGCTATTTCCTATGCGTTCGACACGCCGCGCCCATTCTGGCCCGCCAGCATCGGTCGCGGCCCCAGTACTGGGGCGACGTCGTCGAGGTCAACTCCAAGTCGGGGCTCGCCGGCTCGAGTCGCAACAGCGCCTACGCTGGCAGCAAGTTCGGCGGGATTGGGCTCACGGAGTCGTTCGCCCTCGAGCTCGTCGGCGACGGCATCAAGGTCAACGCGATCTGCCCCGGCAACTTCCTCGATGGGCCGCTCTGGTCCGACCCCGACAACGGTCTCTTCGTGCAGTACTTGCGCGAGGGCAAGGTGCCCGGCGCAAAGACGGTCGAGGATGTGCGCCGGTTCTACGAGGCGAAGGTGCCGATGGGTCGAGGGTGCACGCCGGCCGATGTGCTCGAGGCTCTCTACTATGTGGTTGCCCAGCAGTACGAGACCGGGCAGGCCATTCCGGTCACCGGCGGCCAGGTGATGCTGAAGTAGGGAGGAGCCGAAGCGTGATCGGAGGGGAGCCGACTGAGCGGCCCATTCCCGCCACCCAGCACGCGATCCAAATCGTCGACGCCGGCCGCATCGTCCACAACGCCAACAAGACGGTAAGACAGCCGGGGCCGCACCAGATACTCGTGCGGATGGAGGCGGTCGGGATTTGCTTCTCCGACACGAAGCTCCTTCATGCGTTCGCGAGCCATCCCCGAAAGAGCGAGGTCCTCTCGGGGCTCGATGCGGACGTGCTTGCCGAGATCCCTTCCTACGTGCCGGATCGGCTGCCGACAGTCCCGGGTCACGAGCCCGTTGGGCGGATCGTCGCCGTGGGCGATCAGGTACGCCACCATCGCGTGGGCGAGCGCTGCCTTGTCCAGACGGACTACAGGCACCTTCCGACGGCAGCCTCGAACGCCGCCTTCGGCTACAACTTCGAGGGCGGTCTCCAGGAGTACGTTCTGCTGGATGAGCGGATGATCATCGAGCCCGAAACCGGCGAGCGGTTTCTGATTCCGGTCGGCGAAGAGCCGAGCGCGTCGGCGGTTGCGCTGGTCGAACCGTGGGCGTGCGTCGAGGCGTCGTACGTTCATCGCGAGCGCCGCGGGCCCCTGCCGGGCGGTCGCCTGCTCGTGGTTGCGGACGCGGGCCACCCGATCCATGGCATTGCGATGCTGCTCGAGGGAGCCCGACCGGCTCAACTGACGGCTCTTATCGCAGACGCCGCCCAGCAGCGTGCGCTCGAGGCGACGGGCCTCGTCATTACGAGCGTCGCCGACGTCGCCGACATCGTGCGAGACGGGTTTGACGACATCGTCTATTTCGGCGCCGATCCCGGCAGGATCGAAGCGCTGCAGGACTGCCTGGCGCCTCGAGGCCTCATCAATGTAGTGACCGGCGGGGCCTCGGTCGGTCGCCTCATCGCGCTCGACGTCGGCCGTGTGCATTACGACCTAACCCGCTGGACGGGGACCACGAGTGCCTCCGCGAATGAGGGCTATGCGGCTATCCCAGCCGACGGTGAGGTTCGGACCGGGGATCGATTGGCCGTCATCGGGGCCGCCGGTCCCATGGGCCTGATGCATGTCGTCCGGGCGGCGTCGGCGGGCTGGAAGGATCTCTCGATCCTCGCGGTCGATATCGACGACGCTCGTCTCGAGCGTCTTGAGCGGGCGGTCGGGCCGATCGCCCGATCTCACAGGGTCGAGCTCACGATAACGAACTCTCGGAGAACCGAACTCGCACCGGGCTTCAGCTACATCGCGCTGATGGTGCCCGCGCCGCCGCTCGTCGGTCAGGCGGTCGCGCTCGCCGGTCCGGGATGCCGGATCAATGTGTTCGCCGGCTTCGCCAACCGCACGCGCGTGGACGTGGACTTCGACCGCTACATCGAGCAGCGCTGCTACTTCCTTGGCACGAGCGGCTCTCTGATCCCCGACATGAAGACCGTGCTCCGCAAGGTTGAGAGTGGCGAGCTCGACACGAATATCTCGCTCGACGCGGTGGCCGGCTTCGAAGGGGTCGCCGACGCGCTGGCGGCGGTCGAGTCTCGTACTGCCGAGGGCAAGATCATGGTTTATCCGGCCTTGCCCGACCTTGGACTCGTGCGCCTTTCTGAGCTGGGCGAGCGATTCCCGAGCGTCGCCGCGGCTCTTGGGGACGGCCGCTGGACGAAGGCGGCCGAGCAGGAGCTGCTGCGGGTGGCCGGCCGGTCGGAGGGGTCGGCATGAAGTCGCTTCGGCTGCATGGGCCGGGCGATCTCCGCCTCGATGACGTATCTTCTCCCGTTCCCGGTCCGGGCGACGAACTCGTCCGCGTCACAGCGGTCGGTATCTGCGGTTCTGATCTCCATTGGTACGCCGAGTCGGGGATCGGCGACGCCGTGTTGTCCCGGCCGCTTGTCCTGGGTCACGAGGCGGGTGGAATGATCGAGTCGGGGCCGCGCCGCGGCCAACGCGTGGCCATCGATCCAAACATCCCGTGTGAAGCATGTGAGCCGTGCCGCGCCGGGCGAGCCCATCTCTGTCTGGCCCTTCGTTTCGCGGGTCACGGCGCTACGGACGGCGCCATGCGGGAGCTGGTGGCCTGGCCCGGCAGGTGCCTCGTTCCCGTACCGGAGGGCCTGGGTGACGCCGACGTCTCGATGCTCGAGCCGCTCGGGGTTGCTCTCCACGCCGTCAGGCTGGCGCGTATCCGGCCGGGCGCGCGGGTAGGCGTCTTCGGCTGCGGGCCGATCGGGCTGCTCCTGGTCCAGCTCGCCCGCGTTTCTGGCGCAACGACCATCGTCGCGACCGATGCGCTGCCGCATCGTGTCAAAGCCGCCTGTGAAGCCGGCGCAAGCGTCGCGGCGCTTGTAGCCGGCGGGTCGGAGCGTGGCGAGCTCCTGGAGGCGACCGGCGGGCACGGCGTCGACGTCGCCTTTGAGGTCGCCGGCGAGGAAGACGCGCTGGAAACGTCGATTGCGCTCGCAGCTCCGGCCGGCACGGTGGTCGTCGTCGGTATCCCCGCGAAGGACCGCATGTCTTTCACGGCGTCCACCGCTCGTCGCAAGGGCCTGACGATCAAGCTCTCGCGCCGCATGAACCGCGTCTACCCGGACGTCATCCGGCTCGTCGAAGCCGGGTACATCGACGTTCGATCGGTCGTGACGGCGAGCTTCCCGTTGAGCGAGTTCGAAGCCGCCTTCGCAGCTGCTGCCGCCCGTGAGGGGCTGAAGGTCGTCATTCGGCCATCGGCGTAGCCGTATCGTCTCCCCTCCGTGGGCTCGTCCCCACCCCGGCGGCGCGCGCTGGCACGCAGCCTATCGACAAGCGGGCGCCCACAGGCAGCGCGTGGGTCGCTGAGGCAAGGCCGCGTCCGGGTGCCGCAGGCAGATCCCACGGCGGCATTACGACGCTCACCAGCCGGAACGGATTGCGGGGAAGGCTGCTGATCCGTAGAATTGGAAAAACCCCGGAGGAGAAGCGCGCGATGGCGAAGTATGTCTTTGTGACCGGTGGTGTCACCTCCTCCCTGGGCAAGGGGATCACCGCGGCATCCATCGGCCGGCTCCTGAAGGCGCGCGGTCTCGCCGTCTCCGTCCTGAAGCTCGACCCTTACATCAACGTCGACCCGGGGACCATGTCGCCCTATCAGCACGGTGAGGTCTTCGTCACCGACGATGGGGCCGAGACCGACCTGGACCTCGGCCACTACGAGCGCTTCATCGACGAGAACCTGTCCCAGCTGTCCAATGTCACTACCGGCCGCATCTACCAGGCCGTCATCGGCAAGGAACGCCGCGGCGACTACCTGGGAGGCACCGTCCAAGTTATCCCGCACATCACCAATGAGATCAAGGAGCGGATCCAGCAGCTGGCCCGCGATGGTCGCGCGGATGTAGTCATCGTTGAGGTCGGCGGTACCGTCGGCGACATCGAGTCGCTGCCGTTCCTCGAGGCCATCCGCCAGATGCGGAAGGACGTCGGCCGCCGCAACGTGGCCTATGTCCACGTCACGCTCCTGCCGGCTCTGGCGGCTACCGGCGAGCTCAAGACCAAGCCCACGCAGCACTCGGTCAAGGAGCTACGCAGCATCGGTATCCAGCCCGACGTGATCGTGCTGCGGTCCGACCATCCAGTCAGCCAGGAGATCCGCGACAAGATCGCCCTTTTCACGGACGTGGCCAGCGAGGCCGTGATCCCGGCCGAGACGGCCTCCACCATCTACGAGGTGCCGCTCCTTTTCGAGGAAGCCGGGCTTGGCTCACTGCTCGTTCGAGAATTGGGTCTGGAGGACTCGGCGCAGGCGCCGGACCTCGAGGTCTGGACCGAGCTGGTCGAACTGATAAAGCGCCCAAAACCGACCCTCGAAATCGCCCTGGTGGGCAAGTACATAGAGTTGCCGGACGCCTACCTGTCGGTCACCGAGTCGCTCAAGCACGCCGGATGGGCTCACGAAGTCGACGTCAAGATCCGTTGGATCGACTCCGAGCTTCTAACCCGAGACTCGGTCGATGAGCTGCTCGCGGGCGTCGCTGGCATCGTCGTCCCGGGCGGTTTCGGTCACCGCGGCATCGAGGGCAAGGTCCTCGCGGCCAGGTACTCTCGAGAGCGTCGCGTGCCGTATCTCGGCCTGTGTCTGGGCCTCCAATGCGCAGTGATCGAGTTTGCACGCGACGTGCTCGGCACGGAGGACGCCAATTCGACCGAGTTCGACATGTTCACCGAGCACCCGGTGATCGACTTCATGCCGGACCAGCGGACGATGCAGGAGAAAGGCGGCACGATGCGCCTCGGCCTGTACCCCGCCCGCCTTACCCCGGGCTCGAAGGCCGCGACCGTGTATGGCTCCGAGCTGATTTACGAGCGTCACCGACATCGCTTCGAGGTCAACAACCACTATCGCCCGCTCCTCGAAGCCGCCGGCATGGTCCCCTCAGGTCAGTCCCCGGACGGCCGGCTCGTCGAGATCATCGAGCTCAAGGACCACCCCTGGTTCGTCGCGAGCCAGTTCCACCCGGAGTTCCGCAGCCGGCCCGACAGACCGCACCCGCTCTTCGATGGGTTTATCGGAGCTGCAGTGGCCCTGTCGGAGGGTCGTCAGCCGGAGTTTCACGGGCCGGCCGCCGAGATCCCTCAGGGCGGAGCGCTGCTCGGGGCCGCCCCCACCGAGTAGCCGATCGGAAACGGTGCGCGGACAAGTCGCCGACGAATGGCCTGCGGTCGATGGGCGCGACGGGGCCCCCGCTGATAGGCCGCGGGGTGGCCACTTGACGGGGCGGCCGTCGGGCTCACCCGCCGGACTTGGCGGCGTGGGCTCGCCCCACGATTCACTCATCTCGAAAGCGGAGCGCCGGCCGGCGGCGATGGTACGATCGAGAGGAAAGTCGAGCGACGAGCGCTGGCTCGACCGTGGGGCCCGGGCCCGTCCCAGTCGCGCCAGGAGCAGCCAGATGAAGATATTCCTCGACACCGCCGAAATCGAAGAAATCAAGACCGCCGCGCGATGGGGCGTTCTTGACGGCGTCACGACTAACCCCAGTCTCTACGCCAAAGTCGGCGGCTCCTACGATTCGATCCTCCGGGAGATCTGCAAGATCACATCCGGGCCCGTTTCGGCCGAAGTCATCTCCGACGACGTCGACGGGATGCTCGAAGAAGGTCGTCATTTCGCCAAGCTCGCTCCGAACATCGTCGTCAAGGTTGCGATGAGCGAGAACGGCCTCGAAGCCATCTCCCGCTTCGCTGACGAGGGCATCAGGACCAACTGCACCCTCATCTTCAGCACCAACCAGGGGCTGCTGGCCGCCAAGGCGGGCGCCAGCCTGGTGTCGCCCTTCGTGGGCCGGCTCGACGACATCAACCAGGATGGCATGATGGTCATTCGCGAGCTGGCTGAGGTCTTCTCGATCTACGACATCGAAACCGAGGTCGTGGCGGCCTCGATCCGCAATCCGCTCCACGTCACCCAGGCCGCCCTGGCCGGGTCGCACATCGCAACGGTGCCGTTCAAAGTCCTGCAGCAGATGGTTCATCACCCGCTGACAGACAAGGGCATCGTTCAGTTCCGGAAGGATTGGGACGCCGCGCGCCAATCCGCAGCCGGTAAGGGGCTTAGCCCGACCGTGGTATGACCGAGGTGAACGACCCTCCGCCGGATAGGGCGCAAGGGGCGCCGCAGCCGACAGCGCCAGCCGGATCGCGCACCGGCGCCGCCCTCGACTCGATGCCGCCCGAACTGCTCGTCCTCGTAGGGGCGATGTCGGTGCAATGCGGCGCCGGCCTTGCGGTGACGCTCCTGCGTGAATACGGGCCGTTGCCCGTCGCGATGCTTCGGATCGTCTTCGGGGCGTTGCTGCTGATCGCCTTCCAGCCCCTCCGGCTGCGAAGGGCCGAGCGTGCAGCGCTGATCAGCTGCGTAGCGCTCGGCTTGATCCTCGCGGCAATGAACACGCTCTTCTACGTGGCCGTGTCCCGGATACCGCTCGGTGTGGCGGTCACGATCGAGTTCTCGGGGCCGTTGGCCGTCGCAGTCCTCGGGTCGCGTCGCCTGCTCGACCTGGCCTGGGTGGCGCTCGCGGCGGCCGGCATCTACATCCTGGCTGGCGGGCGTCTCGTAGCTGACGACGCCGTGGGGATCGCGGCAGTCTTCGGTGCTGCCGTCTGTTGGGCCCTGTACATCGTGACCGGGCGGCGGATGGCACAGTACTGGCCCGACGGCCGTGGCCTGACCCTAGCGATGATCGTGGCATCGGCCGTGGTCGTGCCCGTGGCGCTTGGGCTGTCGGACGTGAAGCCGCTGCTGGCTGCGCCGCTTGCCGTCGCCGGCGGCCTCGCGGTCGCTCTCTTCAGCAGCGCTATCCCGTATACCGCCGAGATTGCCGCGCTGAGGCGCCTGCCCGCGGCCACGTTCGGGGTGCTGATGAGCCTCGAGCCGGCGATAGCGGCCGCGGTCGGCTTTCTACTTCTGGGTCAGGTTCTGCGCCTGTCCGACCTGGCGGCGATCGTGTGCGTGGCCCTCGCGAGCGCCGGCGCGAGCGTCTCCGCCCGACGCCTGCCGGTAGCTGCCGGAGAGCTCGAAGCGGCCTGACCGGGGCTCGGTCGGGTTCAGAGGTCGGCGGCTTCGGATCGGCGGCCGTTCGGGCCGCGGGCGGATGTCAGGCGCCAGGACGTTGCGCGGGGATGGTGGCTGGCCTGAAGCAACTCCTCGGACTTCTTGCCGGGAGGCTCGCCGAGGAAGTCCTCGTGCAGCTTCTCGACGTACGGATTGTCATGCGAGCAGCGCCACAGGTCGGCCTGGTCTTCCTGCCACAGGCCGGCAACGCGCAAAGTCGCGTCTATCGCCATCGAGATGTCCCAAACGAACTCAACGAGTCCACCAACCCGATTGACGCCAATCGCAAGGCCGAGTATTCTCCGCGTCGCCCCTACCGTGCATATCCGCTGCGCACCGATTCCGCGCGAACAACCTGCACGGCACCTTTCCTACGAGAGTCCTGTCCCCATGCCCCAAAGCGGTCCCGACCAGCGTTCACGCAATCGCCGCCCTCGCCGACGACCCGCCGGCCGCGCACCCGTCGCCGAGTACGACGATTTCCAGGACGGCGAGGGCCGCGATCTTGACATCAACGAGCTGAGCGGGATGACCGTCAACGAGTTGCAGACTGTCGGTCGCGATCTCGAGATGGAAGCCGGGATGGCCGGCAAGGAAGAGCTCGTCGACCGAATCCTCGCCCGCCAGAGTGAGCTCGCCGGTCACGCCTACGCCACCGGCATCCTCGACATCGTCGAGGATGGGTTCGGCTTCATGCGCCGCCACGGCCTGATGCCGACGCCGGACGACGTCTACGTCTCGTCCAGCCAGGTACGTCGCTTCGGCCTTCGGATCGGCGATCGGATCAGCGGCTCGGTCCGGGCCCCGCGTGAAGGGGAGAAGTACTGGGGCATGATTCGGGTCGATCGCGTGAACGGCGTCGACCCCGAGACGGCGCGCCGACGCCCCAAGTTCGAGGACCTGACGCCCGTCCACCCCGACGTGCTCATCAACCTCGAGACCGACCCCAAGAATCTCAGCCAGCGGTTGATAAACCTGGTCAACCCGATCGGCAAGGGCCAGCGCGCCCTCATCGTCAGCCCGCCGAAGGCCGGCAAGACGATGCTCCTGAAGCACATCGCCAACGGCATTAGCACCAACTATCCCGAGATCCTGCTGATGGTGGCGCTCATCGGCGAGCGGCCCGAGGAAGTCACGGACATGCGCCGCTCCGTCAAGGGCGAGGTGATCAGCTCCACCTTCGACGAGCCCACCGAGAACCACACCCACGTTGCCGAAATGGCTCTCGAGATCGCCAAGCGCCAGGTAGAGACCGGCCGCGACGTGGTGATACTGCTCGACTCGATCACCCGCCTGGCGCGGGCTTACAACCTGGCCCTGCCGCCATCCGGCCGAACCCTCTCCGGTGGCCTTGACCCGATCGCGCTCTATCCGCCCAAGCGCTTCTTCGGCGCCGCCCGAAACATCGAAGAGGGCGGCTCGCTCACCATCATCGGAACCTGCCTGGTCGACACCGGTTCCCGCATGGACGACGTAATCTACGAAGAGTTCAAGGGCACCGGCAACAGTGAGCTCATCCTCGACCGCAAGCTGGCCGAGAAGCGCATCTTCCCGGCGATCGACGTTCAGCGCTCGGGTACTCGTCGCGAGGAGCTGCTCCTCGAGGAGCCGGTTCTCAAGATGGTCTGGACGATGCGCCGGATGCTCTCCGCGGTCGGCACGAACGAAGGCATCGAGCTGCTGCTGAACCGCCTGGTGAAGACCGACAGCAACGTCCAGTTCCTGGCCACCCTGACCAAGAGCCTGGACCAGTAGGCGAACCACCCGCCACGGTGGACGCGGCCCGCAGGGGGACCGGGCCCATGGCGGCCCTCTCCAGACTCGGCCGCAGACCGGTCGCATGCGAGAATTGAGCCATGTTCTTCGACCAGGTCCGCATCTTGGTGTGCGCCGGTGACGGCGGCGACGGCGCGGCCACATTCCGGCGCGAGGCTCACGTACCGCGTGGCGGCCCCGATGGCGGCGACGGGGGACGCGGCGGTTCCATCTACCTGACGGTCGACCCCGGTGAGACGAGCCTGCGCGACTATCGCCACGCCCACCATTTCAAAGGGGTGTCCGGCGGCAGCGGCTCCGGGCAGCGCAAACACGGCAAGGCCGGCGACGATTTGACCCTCAAGGTTCCCCCGGGCACGGGCGTTTTCGAGGCCGAAACCGGTGAGCTGATGGGCGATCTCGTGGCGACGGACCAGACCCTCATGGTGGCCCGGGGCGGCAAGGGCGGCCTTGGCAACGTCCATTTCGCCACTTCCACGCATCAGGCGCCGCGTCACGCCCAGAAAGGTGAGCCCGGGGAGGAGCGCTGGGTCCGCCTCGAACTGCGCCTCATCGCCGATATCGGGTTGGTTGGGTTGCCCAACGCTGGCAAGTCCACGCTGCTCGCGGCCCTGACCGCGGCTCGGCCCAAGATCGCGGATTACCCGTTCACCACGCTCGAGCCGAATCTCGGCGTGCTCGATCTGGGCGACGAGGATTCGCGCCGGCCGACTATCGCCGACGTGCCGGGCCTGATCGAAGGCGCCAGCTCGGGAGCCGGCTTGGGCCACGCGTTCCTGCGCCACGTAGAACGAACCCGGATCCTCGTCCACGTCGTGGATGGCTCCGACCGCGACCCTGAGTGGAGCTTCAACGTCATCCGCGACGAGCTGGAGGCTCATAACCCGGCGCTCCTTGAGAAACCGACTCTCGTGGCCTATAACAAGATGGATATTCCGGCAGCCGCCGAGGCCTGGCCGGCCTTCGAGACGACCTGCCGCTCCGGTGGCATCTCGGCAGTCCCGATCTCCGCCGCGAGCGGCGAGGGGCTCGTGGAGCTACGGTCGCGCCTCGCAGTGCTGCTCCCCGATGCCGCGGAGCTAGCAGAGCCGCGCGAGTCTGCCGGCGTCGTAGTCCATCGCATCGAAACAGTGGGCGATTCCTTCCGAGTCGACCTCGAGGCTGGGGTCTTCGTCGTGCGTGGCAAGAAGATCGAACGGCTGGCGGCTCAGACCAACTTCGAGGTCGAAGAGTCGGCCGAGCGGTTCCAGCGCGAGCTCGCCCGTCTCGGCGTCGATGAGGAACTGCGCCGGAAGGGGGTTGTCCCGGGCGTGACCGTCCGCATCGCTGCCACCGAGCTCGAATGGGAGCCCGATGACTGGGACGACCGGTGACGCGCTCTTCGGCTGACGAGGGATCGGGAGCCCCAGGCGGCGCAACAGTCCGCCAGGCGCCCTGGCTGAAGCCCGTCGATCGACGGGTCGGCATCCTTGGGGGGACTTTCGATCCGATCCACTACGGCCACCTCGTGATCGCCGAACAGGTGCGTGAGGCGCTCGGGCTGGACCGCGTCCTGTTCGTGCCCGCGGCCCTGCCGCCCCACAAGCTGAACGAGCCAGTGGCTCCTGCCGCCGACCGCGCCGCCATGGTGGAGCTTGCAGTTGCAGGCAATCCGGCCTTCTCGATGAGCGAGATCGAGCTCCGGCGGGAAGGCCCTTCGTACACCGCCGACACCCTGACCGAGCTGGCTGACGAGGCGGTTCGACAGGGAGTGGCTCGCGACCTCTTCTTCATCCTCTCGGCCGAGGCCCTGAACGGGCTCCGGAACTGGCACAAGCCGGCGCGGCTGCTCCGGCTTGCCCGGCTGGTCGTGGTTCCTCGGCCCGGCGCGCCGCTTCCGGACGCGACACAGCTGGGACTGATTCTCCCCGGCGGAACGGCCTCCGCGGGTCGAGTCGAGTGCGTCGAGACTACGTTGATCGCCCACTCGTCGTCGGATGTGCGAAGCCGCGCGGCAGAGGGCAGCTCACTCCGCTACCTCGTACCACCGGCCGTGGACGCGTACATCCGCGACCATCGGCTATATCGTTCGAACAACCCCCGGAGGACCGCCTGACGTGACCGACACCCCGCCATCGACGGAAACGACGCCCAGCCCCGACGGCCTGCCGAGACGCCGGCGGCCCGAAGCGCGTGAGGCGGCGCTTGCCGATGCCCTCGAGGCCGAGGCCGAGGCGGAGGCCGAAGGCGAGGCGGTCCCGGCCGAGCCCGAGATCGAGGAGTCGCTCAAGGAGCGTGGCGCTCGACTCAGCGCGCTCGAGATCGCCCGCAAGATAGTTGAGGCCGCCGAGGACAAGAAGGCCGCCGATATCGTTTTGCTCGACGTTTCGGAGTTGACCTCGATGGCGGACTACTTCGTCATCTGCTCCGGTGGTTCGGAGCGCCAGCTGGGCGCCATCGGCGATGGCATCGCCGATGGGCTGCGCGCCGAAGGCGTTCGGCCCATCGGACGCGAAGGAGGCTCCAACTCGCACTGGACGCTGCTCGACTTCGGCGCGGTCATCGTCCACATCTTCGCCGTGCCCGAGCGTGACTACTACCAGCTGGAGCGCCACTGGTCGAAGGCAAAGACGGTGCTGAGGGTTCAGTAGATAAGGCGATCGCGGGTCCCGGATCGCGTTCTACCGGGGCTCTGCGGGGTGCGCCCCGCGGGCCCCGCCGCACCCGGTCAGCGCTCCGGCGCTCGATTCCGTAGACTTCACGAGCCTAAGCCCACGAAGGTGGGTATCGACCGACTCTGGAGAACCAGCCACGACCACTCCATACGCCGCCGAGAGGCGCCCGCGCCGGGACCCCACGATCATCGACTTCGTCAACATCCGGTGGGTCGACGAATGGTGCAAACGCTGCAACATCTGCGTCGAGATCTGCCCGAAGGACAGCCTCGTCCTGACTCACGACGCCATCATCGAGGCCACCGACTGCATCCGCTGCGGCCTGTGTGAGCGCTACTGCCCGGACCTCGCCATCGAGGTCCTGCCCAAGCGCGACGAAAATGGCCGGCTGCCTCGCGAGATCGAGGCAGAAGCGGCTGCGTCGGCAGCTCGTGCGGCGGTGCCGCACATTCCCGACGTAGCTCGAGGGCCGGCTGTCGCCGGTACCGATCCACATCGCGGCATGACGGACACGGAGAGCGATCCGAACGTCGACCGCGACAACCAGACCTGATCGGACAGGGAACACCGATGACCAAGCGACTCGTCCAGGGCAATGAGGCCGTCCTGCTCGGAGCGGTCAAAGCCGGCGCGAGCTACTTCTGCGGCTACCCCATCAGCCCCTCGTCCGAGATCCTGGCCCAAGCCTCGGTCTATGCGTCGCGTCACCCCGAATTCCGCTTCCTCCAGGCCGAGGATGAGATCGCCAGTGCCAACGCGATCCTCGGGGCGAGCCTGGCCGGGGCGAAGTCCTTCACTGCGACCTCCGGACCGGGCTTCAGCCTGATGCAGGAGGCGATAGGGTACGGCCACAAAGTCGGCATCCCGTGCGTGATCGTCAATGTCATGCGCGTCGGGCCGGGAACTGGCATGCCGACTATGCCCGCTCAGGGCGACCTCAACCAGGCGCGCTACGGCTCCACGGGCGACTACACCAGCTTCGTCTTCTACCCGTCCACCGTGGCCGAGTGCTACGAGTACGCAATCCACTCCTTCAACGCGGCGGAGGAGAGCCGGAGCCCGGTCATTCTCCTGTCAGACGGCTTCCTCGGCCACCTGAACGAGGTTGCGGACCTTGACGCCGTCGATCTACCGATCGTTCCGCGGACGCTCGAACCCCTGGCCTCGGGCGGCACCAGGCTCTTCTCGGGCGTGGCCACCTACCCCGACGGAGAACCGGCCACGGCCGATGCGGACGAGTTCATTCGCCAGTTCCACGAGTCCCGGGACCACCGCGTCAAGGTGGCGGAGCGCTACGCTTTCTACGAATACGGCTGGAACAAGGACGCCGAGACGCTGGTGATCGCCTACGGCATCACCCGCCGCATCGCCCAGCCGTTGGCCGCCCACTTCGCGCTCTTTCGGCCGATCCGGATCTGGCCGACCCTGGACAAGGAGCTGACCGAGGTCGCGGCCCGCTACAGGAAGATCATCGTCATCGAAGGCAGCGACGGGCAGTACGCCAACGTCGTGGAGCGGATGCTCCTGCGACGCGTCGAGCGTGTGCCGCTGCTCGGCGGTCGGATGAGCCTCGAGGCGATCCGCGAAGGCCTCGCCCTCATCGGCATGTTGCCCGCAGAACTCGCGCCGTCCGGCTCCGAATCGCCGGCCCCGGCCCGCTGACCCGCGTCCCCGAAGAGGTTTCACCGCCATGGCAGTCAAGGACAAGTTGAAGACCCATCTCTTCCCGACGATCTGGTGCCCCGGCTGCGGCATCGGCTTGATCATGCAGCAGCTGGCGACCGTCATGGATGAGCTCGGCATGGATAAGAACAACACCGTTCTCGTCACCGGGATCGGCTGCACCGGTCGAATGGGCGCCTACATGAACTTCGAGTCCGTGTACACGCTCCACGGCCGAACGCTGCCGGTGGCCGAGGCGATCAAGATGGTCCGGCCGGAGTTGCACGTCATAGTCGTCTCGGGCGACGGCGACATCGCCTCGATCGGCGGGAACCACCTGCTCCACTCCATTCGCCGCAATCCGAACATCACGGTCGTTTGCAACAACAACGAGATCTACGGCCTGACCGGCGGCCAGACCGGGCCCACCACGCCCCGGGGAACGAGCACGATATCGTCGCCCGCCGGCTCCGCCTACACTCCCATCAATTTGCAGGGCGTCGTGAACACGAACCCGAACGCTTACTACGCCAAGACGACCGTCTACCACCAGGGCCCGATGCGCAAGGCGATCAGGGAAGCGATCGGGTGGCCGGGCTTCTCCTTCGTGGACGTCGCCAGTCAGTGCATCGAGAACAACGGCCGGCGGATCGGGTTCGCCAGCGCCAACGACATGCTCCAGCACTACCGCACCGAGTACAAGGCCGCTCCTGCGGGCTCGAAGCACCTGGAGCCGCACCAGCTCGGCATCGTCAAGGGTGAGCCGGTGGCCGTGGCAGGCCCGCCGCCCGGCGACGGGTCCGGGGAATAGGCGCGAGCGGGGCGAGGAGGATCGGATGGCAGCGAAGTCTATCGTCATCGACGGCGTTGGAGGCCAGGGCGTTCGAGTCATCGGCAACACAATGGCCAGCCTGCTGGCGGTGATGGGCTACGAGGTCACGCTTCTCTTCGACTACGACTCGTCGGTCCGTGGAGGCATGAGTGAGGCCTTCCTCGAGTACGACCGCGAACCGATCTCCAACTTCGTGGTCGAGTGCGCCGACGTGGTTCTTCGCCTGGCCGACCGGGGCCCGACTCATCTGAGCGCGGACTACGTTATCGCCGATATCGGCCTGACCAAGCCGGGCGAAAGGGGCGAGGAGATCCCGTTCTTGCAGCTGGGGGTCGACATGTTCGGGCGCGACCTCTTCGGGAACATGATCGCCCTGGGCCGGCTGCTGTGCATCTGCGACGTCGAGTTCACCGACCAGCACCTGCGTGAGGCGCTGCCCAAGAAGTACATCGACGAGAACATCGCCGCCATCGAGTATGGCTACGGCCTGAACGCGGACTCGATCCGGGCCATCGTGCCCGAGCAAGCCGCGAGCAGCTTTGCCGAGCGCTACGCCGAGAAGGTCCTGGCCGGCACCGCACCCGCGGAGGCCGTGGAGCAGGCCGCGGCGCGAGTCTGATCGGCGCGCGATGAGCCCCAGGCGACGCGGTCGGGCACGTGTGATGCCCGGCGCGGCCGTAGATGCTCCGCGCGAGTCCGCCGGTTCGCCGCTCGCTGAAGCCGCAGACGCGATCGCTCCGTCCGGGGCAGGGATCGTGGCATCCGTGAACGCGATGCCCCAGCTCGTAATTGACGCGACGCCTGATGCCGGAGGCAACGGCGGGGGCGCCCGCGGCAGCGCCCCCCGTCCTCGGCGCGAGCCCAGGGAGAGGTTTCAGGTCCCTGCTGGCGAAGACGACGCCGCAGGGCAGAAGGCGTCCTGCACACTCGCCCAGATGCGCCGTTTCATCAAGAGCCGCCCCTACGTGCCCGTTCACGAGCTGCGCCGCCGCTTCATGATCGCGGGGATCGAGGACGAAGTAAGCCCGATGGCGACAGGTCAGGGCACTCTCTACGTCGGTCTGCCCGAGCGTGAGGCGGGATTCCTCGGGGAGCTGGTCAAGGCCGGCGAAGTCGGTTGTGAACTCCTCCTCGACCCAACCAGCCCGGGTATCGTCGGCGTCTTTCCGATGAGGCCCGTCGCGCGGCAGTAGGATCGGTCGGGCTCGACTCCGGGAAGATCACAGGCTCGGAACCAGCAGTCTCCTGCAATTCTCTGAGTCGATCGATGTGCTGACCGCGGCAACCGGAGCGCTGGGACGATGGGCACGGCACCCACGCGGCGACAAAGACTGCTCCTGCGGTCCAATGAGCTGGGCGGCTCGGTCGCTCAGGCCGCCGGCGTCGGGGCGCGGACCGCCGGCTCGTAGCGACGCAGGGGCTGCGTCGCGCGAACGACCGAGCGCAGAGTGGCGAGATCGCCGCGGATGAGTCCGCGTGCCCGGGCCTGGACCAGGACGTTTCCGAGCGCCGTCGCTTCGACGGGGCCTGCTATGACGGGTATGCCGCAGGCGTCTGCCGTGAGTTGGCAGAGAAGCTCGTTCCGGCTGCCGCCGCCGACCACATGGATGGCCGCGATGTCGAGTCCCGAGAGCCGGTGCGCGTCGGCGATCGCGCGAGCGAACGCTCGAGCCAGGCTGTCGAGAATGCAGCGCACGAGCGCCGGCCGAGAGGCCGGGACCGGCTGATCAGTCGCGCGGCATTGGGCGGCGATCCGTGCCGGCATGTCGCCGGGCGGCAGAAACGCCGGCTGGTCCACGTCGATGACACTGCCGTCTCGGGGCAATTCGGCGGCGGCAGCAAGCAACTCCGCGAAATCCACCCGCCCGCCTTCGCGCTCCCAACCCCGCACCGATTCCTGGAGCAGCCAGAGACCCATCACGTTCCGGAGGTACCGGATCCGGCCGTCCACGCCCCGCTCGTTGGTGAAGTTCGCCCGCTGGCTGGCTTCCCCGCGGATCGGTGCGGCGAGCTCGACGCCGACGAGCGCCCAAGTCCCGCAGGAGATATAGGCGAACCGGTCGTCCTCCGCCGGCACGCCGACCACCGCGGATGCGGTGTCGTGGGATCCCACCGCGGTCAGGACGGCATCTCGGGAAAGTCCAGTGTCGGCGATCACCTGCGACCTGATCGCGCCGAGCGGGTCGCCGGCCTGGACGAGCTCGGGGAAGATCGTCGCGGGCAGGCCGAGATCGCGGACGAGGTCGAGGGCCCACGAACCCCGGACGGGATCGAAGAGGCCGGTCGTCGACGCGTTCGTCGCTTCGGCTCGAAAGCCACCGGCCAACCAGTATCCCATGAGGTCCGGGATGAGAAGAAGCGCGTTCGCCGCTTCAAGCTCCGCTGTACCAAGGGCGGCGGCCAGCTGGTAGACAGTATTGATCGGCATGAACTGAGTGCCGGTCACCGCGTACAGGCGCTCCCGCGCCACAAGGGCGTGGACCCGTTCCACCCCGGCGGCCGTGCGCCCGTCCCGATAGTGGTAGGGGTTGCCGAGAAGCCGTCCTGCAGGATCCAGCAGGCCGTAATCCAGGCCCCATCCGTCCACTCCGACGCTCGAGAGCTCGGGAGCCAGCCGAGCGGCGCGTCGCAAGCCTTCGGTGATCTCGTGATACAGCCGCAGTACGTCCCAATGGAGGCCGTCCGGCAGCGTTACGGGGTCGTTCGCGAACCGGTAAGCCTCCTCGAGCTCGAGCGTGCGGGGGCCGACACGGCCGACCATGACGCGCCCGGACGACGCGCCAAGATCGATGGCCGCGACGGTGTCGGTCACCGCAGCCGGGGATCGCCGCCGAGACGATGCGAACGTTCGAAGATCTCCTGAACGTGGCGCTCCGTGCCGATGGTCAAGCACCCCACCCGGCCTGCTGGCCACCGACCCGCTCCGCAGCGACCCGCTCCGCGTAGCCGGAACGGGCGAATGCCGTCATGGGGTCGGGATCCAATCCCATCTCCATGCGCACTTCTTGCAGCAGCGGGCGCACGTCCGTCGCATAGGCGTCCATCAACACCGCGTTGGCCCCAAGAACGTCACCCGCCGATTGCTCAGCTTCGAGCGCCTTCTGGTCGATAAGCAGCGCCTTGGCGGTCGCTTCCTGGACGTTCATGACGCTGCGAATCTGCCCCGGGATCTTCGCCTCGAGGTTGTGGCACTGGTCGAGCATGAAGGCAACGCCGGACTCGGGTCGGAGGGCGTCGGCCTTCACCACCTCATGCATGATCCGGAACAGCTGGAAGGGATCGGCGGCGCCGACCATCAGGTCGTCGTCCGCGTAGAACCGCGAGTTGAAGTCGAAGCCGCCCAGCTTGCCGGCGCGGAGCAGCGAGGCCACTATGAACTCGATGTTCGTGCCCGGCGCATGATGGCCCGTGTCGACTACGACCTTTGCCTTGGGGCCTAGGGCCAGGCAATGGGCGAACGACGTGCCCCAGTCCGGCACGTCAGTGGAGTAGAAGGCGGGCTCGAAGAGCTTGTACTCCAGGATCATGCGCTGGTCCGGGCCAAGCCGCTCGTAGACCTCCCGCAACGCCTCGGCCAGCCGGTCCTGACGGGCACGAATGTCGTCCTGCCCGGGGTAGTTGGTCCCGTCCGCGAACCACAGCTTGAGGTCGCGTGACCCGGTCACGTCCATGATGTCGATGCACTCGAGCAGGTGGTCGACCGCCTTCCGTCGGACGCGTGCCTCCGGGTGGCAGACGCTGCCGAGCATGTAGTCGTCGTCCTGGAAGGTGTTCGAGTTGATCGTGCCGAGGGCGACGCCCTGCTCCGCCGCGTGCCGCGCCAGATCCCGGAAGTCGTCGACACGGTCCCACGGGATGTGGAGCGCGACGGTGGGCGCGACGCCTGTGAACCGATGAACCTGGGCCGCGTCGTCGATCTTCTCGTAGGCGGTCCGCGGGACGCCCTTCTGCGCGAAAACCTTGAATCGCGTCCCGGAGTTGCCGAATGCCCATGAGGGGAGCTCGATCCGCTGAGTTCGGAGCACCGCTCTTGCGGAGCGAGTGTCTGGAATCGTCGAGGGCACGGTCGCCTCCATCCCTGTCTACCTGGCGGACTGGCTCAACTGTCACGCTGGCACCGGGCGACGGAGCCCGGCCAGCGGCCGTCGCGGCGGCAGCCGTCAGCTTGCCACAGGTTCCGATTGGTTTCAATCTCCTTGTTGACAGTTCGATTGCTTGTCGTCTACTGTCCAGATCCGGAAGCACTTGAAGGGTAACGGTCCGCAGGCGCGGCATCGCCGAAGGAGGTCGGGCCAGATGGTTGCGGTCGATCGCCAGGAGGTGTTTGCGCGTGAGCGCCAGCAGCACATCGCCCTGAGCGTCGAGGAGCACGGCCGGGTGCGGGTCACCGATCTGGCGGAGAGGTTCGCTGTTTCCGAGGTGACAATCCGGAAGGATCTCCGGGTGCTCGAGACCGAGGGACGGGTCGTCCGCGCTTACGGAGGCGCGCTCGCCCCTAGCCGGAGCCGGTCAGAGCGCGCGTTCGAGGTCCGGGAACGCCTTCAGCGCGCCGAGAAGGAGCGCATCGGCGCGGCCGCGGCGGCACTTGTAGTCGATGGCGAAAGCATCGCCCTGGACGCGAGTACGACCGCGCTGGCCATGGCGCGGCACTTGAGCGCGCGCGGCGGATGGGTGCACCTCACCGTCATCACAAACGGGCTCCGTATTGCCTCCGAGCTCGCGGGTCATCGCGGCATCGCCGTGGCTATGCCCGGCGGCTTCGTTCGATGGGAGGCGCTGTCCGTGGTGGGCCCGTTGGGCGGCGGGCTGCTCGAGAGAGTGAATATCCAGAAGGCATTCATGGGTGCCGCCGGGTTCACCCTGGAGACGGGATTGAGCGACGCGACCGAGGAGGAGGCGCAGATCAAGCGCCTGATCGTCGCCGCGGCCAGCGAAGTCGTGGCACTCGTCGACCACACGAAGTGGGGGCGGACGGCGTTTGCCACGTTCTGCCCCCTCGACAACCTGACAGCTGTCGTAACCGATGAGGAGGCGCCGGCCGACATGACCAACACACTGCGTCAGCGGCGGATCCTCGTGCATGGGGCGCCGGAGGTCGACCCGGCGCCAGCGCCCCGCCCCGGACTGCCATTCGAATCGGCCGTGCGGGATGCGTCGGCATGAGTGAGAGCGTGCCCGTTGAGGCGGTCAAGGGCACGGCCGCCCCGAGCGGCCCTCCGCCAGCCGCGCTTGCAGGTGTGTCGAAGCGGTTTGCGGCCACGCAGGCGCTTCAGGACGTGTCGCTCGACCTGGCGGCAGGCGAGATCCACGGGCTCGTCGGCGAGAACGGCGCCGGAAAGAGCACGATCGTCAAGGTGTTCGCCGGCATCCATCAGCCCGATTCGGGCACCGTCGTGCTTGATGACAAGCCGACGCTCATCCACGGACCTGCGCACGCGCGCTCGCTCGGCATCGCCGTCGTCCACCAGGAGCCGCGCCTGTTCCCCGACCTGACCGTCGCCGAGAACGTTTTCATGGGCCATGCGCCTGCGGGCGGGTTGGGCACCATCGATTGGCGGGAGATGCGGCGGTCGGCCGACCGGATCTTCGAGAGTCTCAGCGTCCACATAGATTCGGGAGAGGTCGTTCGCGGTCTTTCGATGGCCGACCAGCAGCTGATCGAAATCGCTAAGGCACTCTCGATCGATGCACGCGTGCTCATCCTCGATGAGCCGACGGCCTCGCTCTCCACCCACGAGGTTGAGCGACTCTTTGCCATCGTCCGCCAGACTCGCGATCGCGGGGTGGCCGTCCTCTTCGTGAGCCATCGCCTCGAAGAGGTCTTCCAGCTGTGCGATCGCGCGACCGTCCTCCGCGATGGGCGACACGTGATCACCGCCCCGACATCCGAACTCACGGCCGCCGACCTCGTGCGCTACATGGTCGGTCGTGCCGTGTCGCTGTTTCCAAGGAGCGCCGCGCACATCGGCGACGTGCTCCTCGACGTGCGTGGTCTGACTCGGATCGGCGCCTTCCGCGACATCACGTTCTCCGTTCGGGCTGGCGAGATCGTGGGCCTTGCCGGGCTCGTCGGTGCCGGTCGCACCGAGGTTGCTCGGGTGCTGTTCGGTCTCGATCGCGCCGATTCCGGCGAGGTGCTGCTCGACGGCAAGCGGGTTAGCTTCAAGACCCCGTCTGCAGCGCTGAAAGCAGGCATCGCGTACATCCCGGAAGATCGGCACCTTTACGGCCTGGTCGGGGGTTTCACGATCGCTGAAAACGTGACGCTACCGGTCATTCCACGGCTCTTTCCGCGCCTCTTCGTTCGAACCGGTCGCGAGCGTGCTCTAGCGGCCGGCTATGCCGAGCGGTTGCGGATCCGCGCCACCGGCATGGACGAGCTCATCGAATCCCTCTCGGGCGGGAACCAGCAGAAAGTGGTCATCGCAAAATGGCTGGCCACGGAACCGCGGGTGCTCATCCTCGACGAGCCTACTCGTGGCGTGGACATCGGCGCCAAAGTGGAGGTCCATCGAATCATCTCCGACCTCGCAGCTTCCGGACTCGGGATCGTTCTCATCTCCAGTGAGCTTCCGGAGGTCCTCGCGATGAGCGACCGGATCATGGTGCTCTACGAGGGTCGAATATCGGCCGAGATCCCGCGAGCCGAGGCCTCCGAGGAGGGAGTCATGTTTGCGGCGACGGGGCAGATCGCGGAGGAGACGAACAGTGGCTCTTAGCGGTCGGGCCAACGTCCACGCACCCAGCCGCGCCGGCCTCCTGATCGGCAGGTTGGCTCGCTCACGCGAGGCAACGCTGGCCGGCGTCGTGATCGTGCTGGCAATGCTCGTCTGGCTAGAGGCACCCAACTTCCTCTCGTCGACCAACCTGATCTCGGTCACGTCCCTCACGGCGATCATTGCCATCGCGGCCGTCGGCGAGGCCCTCGTCATCATCACCAAGAACATCGACCTCTCCGTCGAATCGACTATGGGTCTCGTCGCGTTCGTCGTCGCCGAGGCGCTGAAAGGCCAGAACCTCCCGGTTCCGGCGGCCTGGGCGCTTGGGCTCGGGCTCGGCCTCGCCCTGGGCATGGCCAACGGCGTCGTTATCACCGTCTTCCGAGTGCCGTCGATCGTCGCCACGCTTGGAACACTGAGCATCTATCGCGGTCTGACCTACTGGGTGGCGAATGGCCAGGAGATCACCATCTCGGACCTCCCGACCGGGTATACAGATCCCGCCAGCCAGACCTTCTTCGGTGTCCCGCTCTTCGTCATCCTGGCCATCGCCGTCGTCATCGTGGCGGGCGTCGTTCTTCGGTACACCGTCCTCGGTCGCCAGGTATACGCCGTCGGCAGCAACGCCGAGGCAGCGGCGACCGTCGGGGTGCGCGCTCGATCGACCATCTTCCTGGTGTTTGCCCTGAGCGGGATGCTCGCTGGCGTCGCGGGTGTGTTGTGGGGGATCGAATTCGGGCAGCTCTACGCCTCGTCGGCAAGTGGCGAGTCGCTGGCGGTCATAGCCGCGGTGGTCGTCGGCGGGGTGTCGATCGCCGGCGGCTCGGGGACCGTCGTGGGCGCAGCCATCGGCGCCCTCTTCCTGGGCCTCATCAACAATGCGCTCGTCGTGCTGAACCTTCCGCAGGAGTGGCTCCAGGTGATCTACGGCGCAGTGATCCTGCTCGCCGTGGCCACAGATGCACTCGTCCAGATGCGCGCACAGCGCGCCAAGGCGCGGAGCCGAATGCGATGACAGAAGATCCACGACCCGCTGGTGGGCCAGACGCCCTGCAACCGTCTCCCAAGGTGTCGGTCGCTGCCGGAGGCCACTCGGGCAGCGCCATGAGCCGTCTGCTCGGGTCCCTGGCGGGGGCAGCCCGCCTGGAGCTCTTCCTCGTCGTCATCCTGGCCTTCCTGATCTGGTGGGGCATCCAGCTGTCGCGCTTCTTCCTGACCGGACCGAACTTCGGGTTCTCGATCCAGGCCGTTATGGAGATCTCGATCATGGCCCTGGCCATGACCCCGATCATCATCACCGGCGAAATCGATCTTTCGGTCGAGTCGATGGTTGGCCTGTCGAGCTGCGTCCTGGGGTGGCTGTGGGCTTCGGGCGTTCCCCTCGAAGCGGCCATACCGATCGTGCTCATGGTTGGCGTCGCGGGAGGCCTTTTCAACGGCGTCATCGTTACCCGATGGGGCCTGCCGTCGCTCGTCGTGACCCTCGCGACATACGCTCTGTTCCGGGGGCTCGGCCATGTCGTCCTTGGCTCGACAGTCGTCAGCAACTTCCCCGCAGGTTTCACCAACTTTGGCTTCGGCTACGTGCCGGGCATGTTCGTCCCGTGGACGCTTCTCGTGTTCTTGCTTCTGGCCCTGGTCACGGTCGCCATCGTCCACTGGACTTGGATCGGACGCCAGGTGTTCGCCGCGGGCAAGAACAAGGATGCAGCGCGGTATTCCGGCGTGCGGGTCGGGGCGCTCAAGACGGCGCTGTTCGCCGTCTCGGGTTTGGTGGCCGCGTTTGCGGGCATCATTCTCACGTCGCGAACCTCGACGGCCAGCCCCGACAACGGACTCAACATGACGCTGGCGGTGGTCACGATCGTTGTGCTCGGCGGCGTTGACATCAATGGCGGCAAGGGCACCGTCCCCGGCGTGATCCTGGCCGTCTTCATTCTTGCCACGCTTAAGAGCGCGTTGACCCAGGCCGGCGTCTCGACCGACTACCAGAACGTGGCCATCGGGCTGCTTCTGATCGTTTCCGTGATCACTCCCCAACTTGCTCGCCTGGCACGAGGATTGCTCGATCGCATTCGGCTTGGTCGATCGCGGTCTGCTCCCCATTCAGCGCCTGGTGATGTCATTCGTTAACGCTCGAAGGGAGGAGAGGCTCGATCCAAAACGCCCAAGTGAGTCGTTCAATGTTCCACAATATTCAAAGGAGGAGTCAGTCAATGTTCCATCGCTTGCCGCGAGCGGCCGCTGGAATGGCCCTCGTACTCGTGCTGGCAGGTTGTAGCTCGTCGGCTACTCCGTCGCCGGCGGCTCCGACGACTACAGCCATGTCGGGCAGCGTCGTCATGATCCCGAAGCAGATCAATAACCCGTACTTCGACGTCGCCTTCAAGGGCGCCCAGAGTGCGGCGACTGCTCTCGGCGGCACGCTGACCCAGGTTGGGCCGAGCGCCGCTGACGCGACGCAGCAGATCCCGTTCATCCAGACGGCAACCACCCAGGGCGCCAAGGCCATCATCGTCTCAGCGGACGATGCAAACGCGATTGCACCGGCCCTGAAGGCGGCGATGTCCGCCGGCATCAAGGTCGTCGGCTATGACTCGAGCCCTGCGGTTGGTGCCTATAACGTGTTCGTGAACCAGGCGGACACGGCTGGCATCGGCAAGGGCCTCGCCGACATGGCATGCGACGAAGCTCCGAGCTGCACCGGCGAGATCGCAGTTCTCTCAGCGGCCCAGACCGCGACGAACCAGAACGCCTGGATCGCCGCGATGCAGACAACGCTGGCGGGCTCGAAGTACGCCGGCCTCAAGTTCGACGGCGTCTACTACGGTAACGACGACCCGACGATCAGCACGCAGCAAACCCAGGCTATGCTCGCGGCTCACCCGAACCTCAAAGTGATCATCGCCCCGACGACCGTTGGCATCGTCGCCGCGGCGCAGGTCGTCACGTCCCAGAATCTGATCGGCAAGGTCTTCGTCACCGGCCTCGGCACGCCGATGGGGATGCAGGCTTTCGTCAAGTCCGGCGTGTCGCCGGAGTTCGCTCTTTGGAACGTCACTGATCTCGGCTACCTCGCCTACGCGGTGGCCGTGGATCTCGTGACCGGACAGATCCAGGGCAACCCGGGCGATACGTTTACCGTCCCGAGCCTCAACGGCGGCCAGCCATACACGATTGGCGCGGACAGCGTTGTTGTCCTTGGGCCTCCGTTCGTCTTTAACTCGTCCAACATCGACCAGTACGTCGCGTCCTTCGGGTTCTAGCGACTTCCTCTGGTCACATTCGCCGACCCCGGCCGCTTCGACCGGGGTCGGCGCTTACGAAGGCACCCCAGTGGAACGTATTGCGTTTGTGATGAAGCTCCTTCCCGGAGCGGAGACCGAGTATCGACGGCGTCACGCCGCGGTCTGGCCCGAGATGCTCGAGGCGCTCAAGGCTGCGGGAGCTCGGAACTACTCCATCTACCTGGGTGGAGACAATCTCTTCGGCGTGCTCGAGGTCGACGACTTTGCGCGCTTCCGATCCATGATGGACGGAGCCCCGGTCAACGCTCGCTGGCAGGCGGAGATGACATCTCTCATCGACCCCTGCATCGATCCGGCGACGGGCTTTCATCGTCGCATTGACGAGGTGTTCCGTCTCGATTGAGACTGCGGCAGCCAGGGGATGAACGGCCCTTAGGGCCGGGATCCGGGCGGACTCACCATCTGCGTTCCGGGCACCGCCAACGGCGAGCGGCGTCCACAGCAGGAGGTCATCGGCAAAATGGCGCTAGCGGAACCACTCCCGGACCTAGAGGAGATTCTCGACTCCATCGGCGCGGGCGGCAGCCACGTGGCTGCGATCGAAGCCAGCGAGGGAGCCGCCGGCAACATCTCCGTCTACGTCGGCTGGCCGATCGAGGTGCGTCGGCGCTTTCCGATCACCGAAGAGATCCCGCTTCCGCAGCCCGCACCGCACCTCGCAAGTCACTTCGTCATCGTGACCGGCTCCGGCCGGCGCCTGCGCGAGATCCACGTCGACCCCGCCGCCAATCTCGGGGTCGTGCAAATCTCCCCCGACGGTACCTCCGGCACTCTCCACACCGCGCCCAGCCGGCTCTTTGATAGCGTCACCTCGGAGTGGAATTCACACCTCGCGGTCCACGACGACACGGTCGAGCGCACCGGCACGAACTTCCACGCGGTCGTCCACGCCCAGCCACCGCACCTCACCTATCTGAGCCACATCGCCGACTACCGCGATGAGGACTACCTCAACCGGCGCCTCCTGCGGTGGGAGCCGGAGACGATCATCAACTTGCCGGCCGGAATCGGTGCCCTGCCGTTCATGCTTCCCGGCTCCCCTCCGCTCATGGAGGCGAACGTCGAGAGCCTTCGTGCGCACCGCATCGTCGTGTGGGCAAAGCATGGCGTCATGGCCCGTTCGGACATCTCCGTGAAACGGGCGGTCGATCGAATCGAGTACGCGGAGACGGCCGCAAACTATGAGTACATGGACCTGCTGATCGGTGGGCGAGCGGAAGGCCTGTCGCTCGATGAGCTGCGGGCCGTCGTAGCCGCCTTCGACGTGAAGACCAACCTCGTGTGACTGGTGGCCCCGTGACGAGACGCGAGCCGACGCGCTCACGCCCCGCCAGGACTCCCCGGCAACAGTTCACGCCCACGGACCAGGACGATCCTTGTCGACTCGCGTGCCCATCGCTTGTCCCTGTGATGGGCTACGCGCTCTCGGTCGTAAGCACGGCGGCGCCTCGGATCTTGCCGGCGGCCAGCGCCTGAAGGGCCTCGTTGCCGGCCTCGAGTGGGAATAGCTCGACCGCCGCTCGGACCGGGATCGCCGCGGCCAGCTCCAGGAACTCGGCGGCGTCGCGGCGGGTGACGTTGGCGACACTGCGGAGCTGTCGCTCCCACCACAGCCAGTCGTACGGGAACTCCGGCATGCGGTCGAGGTGGATCGCGTTGACCGCAACGATGCCGCCGCGGTCGACGGCGCGGAGGGCGGCAAGGACAACGTCGCCGGACGGGGCCGTGGTGACGGCTGCGTCCAGGGGATGGGGCGGCGGGTCGTCGTAGCCGCCCACGGAGGCCGCACCCATCTCCAGGGCCCGCTCGCTCTCCGCCTCGGACCTGGTCCGAACGTGGACCTCGCAGCCCCAGTGACGCGCTACCTGAATCGACAGCAGTGCCGAGGCGCCGAAACCGTACAGGCCGAGCCGGCCGCCCGGCCCTATGCCGGAGACGCGCAGTGCGCGATAGCCGATCACTCCGCCGCAGAGCAGGGGGGCGGCGTCGAGGTCGCCGAATCCATCGGGGATCCTGACGGCGACGTCCGCCCGAACGACCATCGCGTCGGCGAAGCCTCCGTCGCGGTCCCAGCCGGTGAAGACCGCCGCCTCGCACAGGTTCTCGCGCTCGGTCCGACAGAAGCGACACGTCCCGTCCGTGCCGAACAGCCAATAGGCGCCGGCCCGATCGCCGACCGACCAGCCTGCGACTCCGTCGCCGATCGCGGCCACTCGCCCAACGGCCTGGTGTCCCGGCACGATCGGCAGGCGCCTGGGCGCCAGGTCGCCTTCGGCCAGCTGCAAGTCGGTCCGGCACAGGGCGCACGCGGTCAGCCGCAGCAGCAGCTCGCCGGGCCCGGGAGTGGGGTCGGGCCGTTCGACGAGCCGAAGCGGACCCTCGGCCGCACGCATCGGTCGCTGGAGTTCAAGAGCTCGCACGGCGTCAGGTTAGCGCGTGTCAGGCGGCTCGCGGACTGGTCAGGTCGACTTCCCGGCAGCCGGCCTTCGAAGCCGCGCGGGCCGAGGACGCCGGTCGACTCTCGGCGATGGTCGCCTGCTGGGCCGCACCGACCAACGCATGGCTCGACTCCGAGGCGACCCTTAGGTCGCCTGGCCACGGCCGGGCCACCGGCCGGGCGACGGACCGGGCGACGGGCCGGGCGACGATGCCGACCACGGGGGCTATCCTCCAGCCTGACGGCCACCCAACCCCCGCCAGAGGTTCGACATGTCTTTCAGCGCAACCGGCCCGACTTACGTTCTGAACCAGAAGCTGATGTCGCTGAGCGGCGATCTCTGGATCGACGATGCCAGCGGAAACCATGCATTCGAGGTCGACGGAAAGGCTCTCGCCCTGCGACGCACGCTGGTGCTCCAGGATCCAGCCGGCAACCAGCTGTACGAGATCAACAAGTCGCTGGCCCACGTGCATCAGACGTTCGAGATCAAACGGGGCGACCAGGTGGTTGCCACGATCCAGAAGGCCATCTTGAACGTCCTCGGGGACCACTTCACCGTGAACCTGGCGAACGGCGACCGGCTGGCCGTGACGGGCGACTGGATCAGCCGCGAATTCCACGTGACCCGAGCCGGTGCCGACGTGATCTTCGCGTCCCGCCGGCTCCTGAGCCTGCGCGACTCCTACGGCGTCCAGATCGCGCCGGACTTCGAGACTCCCCTGGCGCTGGCGATCGTAATCGCCTTCGAGCAGATCGAGCTGGAAGACAACCACCGGTAGGGCATTTGCGTGGAGCGGCGCCTCCGAGCGGCGCCGCTCAGGATTCGGACCAGGATCCCTCGATGGCGAGCAGCCGCCGCTTGATGTTGAGGGCCGCCTGGCGGTCGGCGTAGGTCGAGCCGCCGTAGCCACCGAGAGCCCCGTCCGCGCCGACGACGCGGTGGCACGGGATCAGGATCGGGACGGGGTTGCGGCCCATCGCCCCGCCCACGGCCTGCGCTGCGCCGGGTCTGCCGATACGTCGGGCGAGCTCGCCGTAGCTGGCGGTCTCACCGTAGTCGAGGCGCGCAGCGCCGGTCAGGACCAGGCGGTCCCAATCCGAGGCGCGCAGGTCGATCGGCAGATCGAAGGCGTGGCGCTTGCCGGCGAAGTACTCGCCGATCTGACGCACCGCCTCGGCGAGGGTCGCGCGCCACTCCGTCGGAACCGCGCCGTCCTCCGCGGGGAGCACCGTGCCGTGGAGACGCCGGGCGAGCCCATCGACGAAGTCGGGCGTTTCCGCCGCCAGGTCGACGGCCACGATCCCAAGCCCGCTCGTGGCGATGTGCAGCGTTCCCCAGGGCGCGGGGCAAGTGGTGAAGGCGGCGGCAGGAGCGACCATTGCGCCAGTGTGACGGGTGCCCGGTCCGGTGGGAAGCTGGGCGCCGATTGCCGCCAGCCTCGCCCCGTCGTATACTCCCGGGGAGTATGCAGGCGATCGAACCAGTGACCCCAACCGGCCTTCCGGCCCCGTCCGCCGAGATCCAGCTCCCGATCGAGGGAATGAGCTGCGCCTCGTGCGTGAACCGCATCGAGCGCTTCCTGCGCAAGACCCCCGGCGTGGCTGAAGCCAGCGTCAACCTGGCGACCGAGGTTGCGACGGTCCGATACCTGCCGGAGATCGCCGGGCTCGATGAGCTGGCCGGGGCCATCGAAGCGGCCGGCTACGAGGTCCGTCAGCTACCGAAGTCGAACTCGGGTGGGCAGGCGAGCCTGGTCGAGGAGGCGGACGCAGAAGCGGCCGACCGTGCCCGCGAGCAGCGGTCCCTCGGTCTGGCGGCCACTGTTGCGCTCGCCGTCGCGGCAGTGGCGATGACCCTCATGTACGCGCCCAACCTGCCGCTGACCATGGAGCAGCTCGCGTGGGTGCTGATCGCGCCGGCCACGTTCGTCCAGTTCTGGGCCGGCCGTCGCTTCTATCGCGCGGCCTTGCGCGCGGCCAGGCACGGCTCGACCAGCATGGACACACTCGTCGTTGTCGGCACGTCCGCGGCGTGGGCGTACAGCGTGCTGGTGACGGTTGCGCCGGGCATCTTCCGTGCCGCGGGCATCGAGCCGCAGCCGTACTTCGACAGTTCGACGGCAATCGTCGGCCTGGTGCTGATGGGGCGCTGGCTCGAGGCCCGGGCGAAGGCCCAGACCGTCGGTGCCATCAAGGCGCTGCTCGGGCTGCAGGCTCAGTCGGCTCGAATCGTTCGCGGTGGGCGCGAGGTGGACGTGCCGCTTGATGAAGTCCGCGTCGGTGACCTCGTGCGCGTTCGACCGGGTGAGCGCGTGCCGGTTGACGGGCGTCTGGCCGAGGGCAGCTCCGCGGTCGACGAGTCGATGCTCACCGGTGAGCCGATACCGGCGGTGAAGCGGCCCGGCGACGAGGTGATCGGTGGCACGCTGAATCTGAACGGGACGTTCCTGTTCAGGGCGACTCGGGTTGGTCGCGACACGGCGCTGGCCCACATCGTCGAGCTCGTGCGCCGGGCGCAGGGTTCCAAGGCGCCGATCCAGCGTCTGGCCGATCGAATCGGCGGCATCTTCGTGCCGGTCGTTCTCGGCGTCGGCGCGACCACCTTCGGACTCTGGTTCGCCCTCGGACCGGACCCGAAACTGACGCATGCCCTGGTAGCCTTCATCACGGTCGTGGTCATCTCATGCCCTTGCGCCATGGGTCTGGCGACGCCGACGGCGATCATGGTTGGGACGGGCAGGGGCGCCGAGGCAGGAGTGCTGATCCGCGGCGGCGAGGCCCTGGAGATGGCCGCCCAGATCGACGCGGTGGTCTTCGATAAGACGGGTACGCTTACGCGTGGACGACCGTCGCTCGGCACGGTCGCCGCCGCCCCGGGGTTCACGGCCGGCGAGGTGCTGGACATCGCTGCGTCGGTGGAGCGGGGAAGCGAGCATCCGCTGGCCGGGGCGATTCTCGCCCGTGCGGACGAGGCGAGCCTCGGCCGGCGAGCGGTCGAGGGGTTCGAAGCGGTGGCCGGCCGGGGCGTGCGCGGCTTCGTCGAGGGGCGCCAGACGATGGTAGGAACCGTCGCGTTCCTCGAGGCGGGAGGCGTCGACGTGGGACCGCTGGCTGCCGCCGTGGAGGCCGGTTCCGCGGTCACGTACCTCGCTGTCGACGGCCGCCTGGCCGGCGTGCTGCCAACCGTGGACGAAGTCAAGCCCGAGTCGGCCGGCGCGGTTCGGGAGCTCCAGGACGCCGGCCTCGAGGTCTGGCTGGTCACGGGCGACGTGGCTCGGGTCGGACGTTCTGTCGCCCTAGCTGTTGGGATACCGGCGGAACGCGTCATGGCCGACATGCTGCCAGCCGGTAAGGCCGACGCCGTCGCCGCGCTCCAGGCCCGCGGCCTGCGAGTGGCGATGGTCGGCGACGGTATCAACGATGCCCCTGCCCTCGCCCGCGCCGACCTGGGAATCGCGATCGGAACCGGTGCCGACGTGGCCATGGAGGCGTCCGACGTGACATTGGTCGGCGGCGACCCGCGGGCCGTGGCGATGGCAATTCGCCTGTCCCGCCAGACCAGGAGGGTCATCCGCCAGAATCTGTTCTGGGCGTTTGGCTACAACGTCGTTCTGATCCCGGTGGCGATGGGCGCGCTGTTCCCGCTGTTTGGGGTCACGCTGAACCCGGCCCTTGCGGCGGCCGCAATGGCGTTCTCGTCGGTGAGCGTGGTCTCCAACTCGCTGCGCCTGCGGCGGGTCTCGTTGGGCGCGAGGCCGGCGACCACCGGCGCCACGGCAGGAGCCGCGGCCGGGGCCACTTAGCCGCGGCCGTCAGATCGTATACGCGGCGAGGAGTACGGCAACCACCGTCAATGCTGCCCCGACCACGGCCGACCTCAATCCGGCCGACCTGCCGAAACCGATCCGTGCAGTGAGCTGCCCGACCAGCAACCCGCCGAGCGCAACGGGAACTGCCAGGCTGGCCGCCACGACCCCGAGCGGCAGGCTGCGGGCCAGCGGATGGACTATCACCTGGTCGCGGGCGGCGAAGGAAACCAGCATGAACGCATCGGCAGCAACCAGGAACGCTGCAACCACGCCGAGTACGGCGTCCTCTCGGGTGGCGGCCAGGAATGTCGGGTAGCTGATCACGAAGATGCCGAGTGCGACCACCGCCGGCGTAAGGATCAACGCGCCGTCGAGGCCGTTCGGGAGGGCCAGGCGCGGAGCCGGTCGGCTGAGCTGGAATGCCACGAGCGTGCCCACCGAGAGCATGGCGCCGATTACGCCGGCCTCGAATCCTCGTCGCAACCAGGGAGGGAGAATTCGGCGGCGCATGACGCCCGAATCGTACACTCCCTGGCCCGATCGGCCGATCCTCTCCGGAAGCGTTCGCGATTACTCCGAGGCGCGGCTCGAAGATGCCCCCGCCCGGTCAGCTCTCTGCGGCGGACTCCCGAGGCGCCGCGGCCCCGTGCCTACGGTCCCGGCCCGCCGCGGCCCTGCGCCTAAGCCTCGAAGCGGCGGAAGACCGCGACCGCGTTCTGGCCGCCGAAGCCGAAGCCGTTGATGATCGCCGTGTCGACCTTCTTGGCCCGCTTCACGTTCGGGATGTAGTCGAGATCGCACTCCGGGTCCGGGTTCTGCAGGTTCATCGTGGGCGGCATCACACTGTCGCGGATGGCCCCGATGGCGGCCAGGGCGCTCACCACTCCGGCGGCTCCGAGCAGGTGGCCGACCATCGACTTCGGCGAGCTGATCGCGACTTTGTAGGCGTGGTCACCGAAGGCGGCCTTGATCGCTCGGGTCTCGGTCATATCGTTCAGCGGGGTGGAGGTCCCGTGGGCGACGATATAGTCGATCTCGTCCGGAGCGACCCCGGCATTGCGGAGGGCTTTGGTCATCGCCGCCGCGGCGCCGCGTCCGGTCGGCTCAGGTGCGCTGATGTGGAACGCGTCGGCCGTCATGCCGCCGCCAAGCACCTCGCACAGAATCTTCGCGCCGCGGGCCATGGCGTGTTCGGCCGACTCGAGGACCACCACCCCCGCACCCTCACCGAAGACGAAGCCATCGCGGTCGCGATCGAACGGTCGAGAGGCATGGGTCGGGTCGTCGTTCCGCCGCGACAGGGCGCCCATGTTGCCCAGTGCGGCAAAGGCGATCGGCAAGAGGGAGCCTTCCGAACCGCCGACGAGCGCGACGTCGACCTCGTCGTCCCTGATCATGCGCATGCCGTCGATGAACGCGTAGACGCTGCTGGCGCAAGCCGCCACCTGGGTGATGACCGGGCCGGTAGTGTGGTACTTCATCGAAACCTGGCAGGCGGCCATCGACCCCGATAGCGCGGGAATGGCAAACGGAGAAACCTGGCCGGGCCCTTTTTCGGCCAGTACCTTGGTGCCCTCCAAGACCTGATCGACCCCGCCGCCGCCGGTGTTGATGGCGACGGCCACGCGGTCGCGGGAGTCCTGGTCGTAGGCCTCGAAGTCGATGCCCGCGTCGTCTACAGCCTCGGTTGCAGCGGCCACTGCCAGGTGGATGAAGCGGCTCATCCGGCGCGCCATCTTGCGGTCCATCGCGATATTGGGATCGAAGTCTTTGACCTCGGCCGCGATTCGAACGTCAAGGCGGACAGGATCGAATTGCGTGATGGGACCCACGCCAGATACGCCCGCCAGGAGACTTTCCCAGTACGCCTTGGCAGTGTTGCCAATGGGGGTGACGGCCCCGAGGCCGGTGACGACTGTGCGACGGGCGGGATCCTTCGTGGGCACGGGCCATCTCCTAGGACGTGTAGCAAGCGGAGGCGGCCACCGCTGGCGGCGCCCAGCTCATCTGGCCCGGCGGAACGGAACGCATCCGCCGGGGGACGGCTGTCGGATAGACCGAGCCTCACGCGGCCTGGCGACATCCGACCTGCGGATTGTACCGGCTCGACGGCTACCCGGCGCCTCGAGACTGTTGGGGCTGGCCCTCGCGCAGTAATCCGGTCAGGCGACGCAGGAATGCGCGGACCGCTTCTCGCTCGGACTCGCTCAGCGGCTCCAGAGCTTCCTCGACGGCGCGGCCTCGCCAGCGGTACGCACGTTCGACGTGTTCGAGCGCATCCGGGTTCAGCCTTACGCGCACGACCCGTCGGTCTTCGGGATCTCTCTCGCGTGTGACGTACCGATACGCCTCCAGTTCTTCCACGACCCGGCTGGCCCAGCCGTAGGAGATGCCGAGGCCTGACGCCAGCTGTCCGACGGTCCTCTCGCCGTGCTGATAGATGTGAATGGCCGCTCGAACGGCGTGGCTCGAGGCGGCTGACGGCGCCGCTCCGTGGGCCGTCCCTGGTGCGCCGGTGATGGTCACCGGGTCGGCGTCGAGACGGCGTGTCGCATAGGCGGCGTGGAGGAATTCCACCAGCAGGCGGCTGGTTTCGAGCGTCCCGTCCGAGACGCGGGCCTCGGGTGCGTCCGCCGCTCTGACCGAACTCTTGTCAGCCATGGCCGGAATATACCATAATCACGCTAGTAATCATTGCCTTAGGCAAGGATCTAGCAGACCGTGAACAACGCGACTCCATCTGCCGACGCCGCCCGACGCCGCCGCTGGCTCGGCCCAGTCATCCTCATAGCCTAGCTCGAAGGGCGTTCTCTACCGGCCCAACGTTGGTGGGTTCCGGTCGTGCCGTGCCGGCTCGGATGAACCCGGTGAGAGCGTTCCGTCTTCGGCCCGCTAGTCGCCCGTGTAGCGCTTGAAGATGACCGCGGCGTTGTGACCGCCCAGGCCGATGTTGTTCGACATGGCGTACCGAAGGGGCTTCTCGATCGTCTCCGTCGCCACGTTGATGTTGCACTCGGGATCGGGCTCCACATAGTTGAGTGTCGCGGGCACGGTCTGGTGGTAGATCGAAAGGACGGTCGCCACCCCTTCGAAGGCGCCGGCGGCGCCCATCATGTGGCCGGTCATCGACTTGGTCGCGGAGATGAGGATGTTCGGCGTGTGGCTGCCGAAAGCGGCCCAGATCGCCTCGCTCTCGCGCTTGTCGCCGACAGGCGTGGAAGTTCCGTGCGGGTTGAGCATGTCGATCTCGTCGGCGGGTACACCGCGCCGCTCCAGGGCCATCTTCATGGCTCGGGCCGAGCCCTCTCCTCCGTCGGCCGGCGCGATCATGTCGAAGCCGTCCGCGGCTGAGCCGTAGCCGACAACCTCGGCGTAGATCGTGGCCCCACGGGCCTTGGCGAGGTCGAGGTCCTCGATGATCAGCGCGCCAGCGCCCTCACCGAGGACGAAGCCGTCGCGAGTTCGGTCGAATGGGCGGCAAACCGACCCGATCGGCTGACCCGGGAGCGGAGTGCCCAGGCCGCGCATGTTGGTGAAGCCGATGTGGACGAGCTCGAGCAGCGGCGACTCGGCGGCGCCGGCGATCACGGCGGTGCAGTCGCCTCGGCGGATCGCCTCGGCGGCCTCGCCGATGGCCGTCGTGCCGGTCGAACAGGCCGACACCGGGCAGAAGTTGTGGCCCTTGGCCCCCGTCTCGATGGCGATCGTGCCGGAGCTTGCGTCGACGAGGCCGTTGGCGATGAAGAACGGGCTGACCGATCGAGCGCCCTTCGAGTGCCAGATCTCCTGATTCGAGATGAAGAGAGCTTGGCCACCACCACCGGACCCGTAGATGACGCCGATGTCGTAGCGGTTGTCGTCGTTGATCTCGAGGCCGGCGTCGGCGACCGCCATCTTCGCCGACGCGACGGCGAAGTGGACGGTGGTGTCGGTCCGCCTGGCGTCTTTGAAGTTCCAGAACTTGGTTACGTCGAAGTCGTGGACCTCGCCACCGGCCTTGTGCTCGTAAGGCGTCGTGTCGAAATGGGTGATCTCACCGATGCCGGACCGACCCGAGACGAGGTTCTCCCAGACGGTGTCCTTGTCGTTGCCGATGGGGCTGACAATCCCCAGCCCGGTGACGGCGATTCGCCTGGTGTAATCGGGTTTTCGCACTGCTCCTCGCTCCTCCCGGGTTCGATTTCGCCGCAGCCTCGCTGCCGGCGGGTGGCTCAATGGGTGATCGTGGCGCGTTCGTCGAAGGGCACCGCGATGCCGCCCGGTGCACCTGCGTCGTCAACCGCGATGGCGTTCGCGTCCGGCGCGATGCGTTTGATCAAGCCGGTCAGAATCTTGCCGGGCCCGATCTCGACGAACGTGGTGACCCCGTCGGCGGTCATACGCCCTACCGCGGCAATCCAATCGACGCCCCGTGTCAGGTGCTCGATGAGTTCGCCACGAGCGCCGTCGGCAGTGGTGATCGGCCGGGCGTCGGCGTTGGCCAGCAGCGGAACCTTCGGGTCGGCGAAGTGGACCGGCGCGAGAACGCGGGTCATCCCTTCGGCAGCCTCGGCCATGAGAGGCGAATGGGCCGCGACGGAGACCGGCAGAAGGATGCCGCGGCGCGCCCCCAACTCCTTGACGCCGGCCAGGGCAGCCTCGACGGCAGCTCGATCGCCGGAGATGACGACCTGGCCGGGAGCGTTTCGGTTGGCCACGGTGAGGCTTCCATGCGACGATCCGAGGGCGATCAGCTCGGGCAGGCGTGAGTCGTCAAGACCGATGATCGCGGCCATAGCGCCAGCTCGGCCCGACCCGGAGGCCTGCATCTGCACCCCGCGCTCGCGGACCAGGCGAACGGCGTCGGCGAGCGAGAGGACGCCGGCGGCGACCATTGCGGTGTACTGACCCATCGAGTGGCCGGCCGAGTACGCCGGCTGAGGCGCGGCGATCCCGGCCGCGGCCCAACGTTCGCGCACGGCGGCGAGATAGGCGATGGAAACAGCCACCAGCGCAGGCTGGGCGTTCACCGTGAGGTCGAGTTCTTCCGCCGGGCCGTCGAACGCCAGGCGGCTCATCGGCTCCCCCAAAGCGTCGTCGGCTTCCGCCAGAACCGCCGCGGCAGCAGGTGAGGCCTCAACCAGAGCCTTGCCCATGCCCACCGACTGGGACCCCTGGCCGGGGAACACAAAAGCGATTCGATCCATTTGCTGTGCCGGGTCTCCTTCGGCTCGCCTGCTCAGGTCGGGGCTGAAGGACCTCGCAGGGCCGTGGCCCTCAATCGATTCCGGCCGACCATCGGGCGGTCGGCCTCCTCCGGAGGTTAACCCAGCTGCCCCGAGCCACGAGGGGAAACGTGTGCAGGTTTGCATAGATCGGGTCCTGCACGTACTCTGCGGCCATGCCGCAGTTCCGACCCAGGCTCCCAAACCTCGACCCGCGGCCGCGGGAAGGCGGACCGGTTCAGCCAACGCGACTCGGGCCGCCCTCGCCGGACGCGTCCGAAACGGCCTGGCCGACGGCACCCGCCGGCGCTCCCGAGGCTGACGCAGGTCCCCTCAAGGGCACGTCGATCGGCCGGCACCAGCCGGCGGATGGGTCCGTGGTGAGAGCGAGCGGGTCGGCGTCGCTGCGCCTGCTCCGCAGCAGTCCACGGCCGTTCCTGCACATGCCTTCTCTTACCGTCCCGAGCCGAGCGGCCGTGGAATCGGCGGCACGGGAGCTGCTGTCGGCGCCGGTGGAGGCGGCTCGTCATCGTCTCCAGAATCCGCGCGAGCTCTCGGACCGGATCGCCATGGGCCGTGCGATCTGGCGCGACCTGGTTATCGGCTTTTCGGCCCAGCTCGGAGAGCTGAACCTGAGCTTCACACAGCTGGCGGCGCTGTACGCGCTGGCGGATAGCGGCACCATGACGGTGGCCGACTTGGCCGACACGCTGGGCCGCTCCCAGTCGGCTGCGAGCCGTCTCGTTGACGGTCTCGTGAAACGGCAGCTGATAGAGCGGAATCAGGACTCGGAGGATCGCCGTCAGCGAACCCTGACCCTGACGGGGCGGGGTCTTGCGCTCCTCGGCCTGGTCGACAGGGCCCGCGCCCAGGAATTCCTGTCGATCGTGCGGCCTCTGCCCACAGCCGAGCGGGCGCTCGTGGCGATGGGCGTGGCGGCCCTATCGACGCACGCAATCTCGCGGCGCGGCAGGCTGATCAAGCAGCGGCCGCGCTAGACGCAATCCCTAGTGGGTGGTTCCGGCCGGGTCGCGCAGGGCCGGCAGGCCCAGGACCTCGCGCGCCAGATCCTCTTTGTCGACGGCCAGTGCCCAGGTCGCGACACCGTGGCCCCGACTGACGACGCAGCAACCCTTCAGCCTGATCCCGGCGTGGTGGAGTCGATCGTTGACCTCGCTGAAGGCGCAGGGCGTGTCCTCGATCTCGACCGTCAGGCTGGAGCCGGGCACGAATGAATAGCCCATGCTCCGGAGCACATCGGTCGTGTCGTCGTCGCAGCAGTCGGTGAAGATGTGCGCGCAAGTGAGATCGCCGACAGTGTTTTGCTGGATCTGGACGATGTTCACGCCCCGGGCGCACAGGGCTCTGGCCAGACGGGAAAGCTCTCCCGGGTGATTTGGCAGCTGGACCACGAACTGCTGGCTCATGTCTCCCTCCCGACTCCGGTGTCCGGCGGTTGGGGATACAACGCGGGCGGAGATTGCTGATTATCCATCGCCCGTTGCGCGTGACTGAGATCGGTGCGGCGCCCTGCCACTGTCGAGGGTCAAGTTATCCGATTGCCACCTCCTGCCCGCTGGCGCTCCTGCCAGGGGCCGGTGCGGCCCGCTCGACGTCTATGGCGGCGAGGCGCAGGCCATCTCCGGGCGTTCTCTCGATGATGAACTCGGCGCCTTCGGCACAGGACCCGACCGACACCTCGCCCCAGGCATAGCGCAGGGCATCTTCGGTGTGCTCGTCGTCTTCGCCGAGCAGAACGTGGACGGCGGCGACCCGAGTCACGCCGAGGGCAGTCGCTCGGTCTACGACCACTTCCAGCACGGCCTGGGCGAGCACAACTTGATGCATGGCCTACCTCGCACCTGCGGCGAGCAGCCCGACGACGGTCTCGGCCGCGGCAGGGACGGCCGCGGAAACCTCGGGGCTCAGCTCTTGGCTGAACTCGTCCGTTCGGTGGGCCTGGACGGTGACCGCATGGATGCTCCGGGGAAGGGTCGCGCCGAGGCGCCGGCCCAGCGCCAGGGCAGTCTTTAGCGAGGCGTCGTGGGCCGAGTCGAGGTGGCCGGCCGTGAAGTCGGCCAGGTCGTCGAACGAACAGGATCGGACTTCGCCGATGGGGCGGTTCGGGAACTCGGCAGCGTCAACCAGGATCGCCGCGTCATAGCCGGTCAGGCACTCCATCAGGCGCAGACCGCCAACGCCCAGCCGTTCGATCGCCACGTCGGGAACGACGCGGCCGGCCTGCCGGGCAGTGCCCAGCAGATCCTCGACCTCGTCCGCGATTCGCCAGCCCACGCCGTCGTCGCCGAGAAGGGGGTTGCCCAACCCGATGACGATCGTTCGAGGCTGCCGGTCGCGGGAAACCTGGTCGGCCACGCTGATGTCCGATCTAGCAGTTCTGAGCGAGGACCTCGATGACCTCGCCGTCCGAGTTGCGAATCGCGACCTGGAGCGGCATCTCACCGGGGAGTGAGTGAGTGGCGCAGCCGAAGCACGGGTCGTAGAGGCGGAATGCCATCTCGACCCGGTTCAGCAGGCCCTGGTGCACGACCGTGCCCTTGTGAATCAAGCTTTGGGCGGCCTTCTTGATCGACATCGCCATCGGTGCGTAGTTGTTGGTCGTGCCAACGACGAGGTTGACCGCGGTCAGGATGCCGCGCTCGTCCGTCCAGTAGTGGTGGGTCAGCGTGCCGCGCGGCGCCTCGACCACCCCGACGCCCTCGGTGGGCATTTCGGTCGGAATCGTGCGGACGTTCGGCGATGTGATCTCCGGATCGGTGGCCAGCTCGACCATGTGCTCGGCCGCGTAGAGGAGCTCGATCAGGCGAGCCCAGTGTGTGGCCAGGCGGTGATGAACGATGCGCTTGCCGCCCGACTCGGGCGTCGGTGCGAGGGTTTCGTAGAAGCGCTCGTAGGCGGCCTGGGCCAGAGGAGTGGCCATTCCGTCGGCGGTGTTGAGACGAGACAGAGGCGTTGCGCAATAGACGCCGGAGTCGGGCCCGTCGACGAACCCCTTCCAGCCGATCTTCTTGAGGTAGGGGAACTTGAGGTAGGTCCACGGCTCGACGTGCTCGGCGATCCAGTCGCGGTAGTCGGCCGGGGCGTAGGTCCCGACGCGGGCCCCGTCGGGCGACATGATGCTGACCTGGCCGTCGTAGAAGTTGACCTTCCCGTTCGGGTCCACCAGGCCCATGTAGTAGGTCCTGTGGGTGTAGCCGTCCGAGAGGATCATCTCCCTGTAAGCGTCGTTGCCGAACACGATCTGGTCGAAGAGCCCGAGGCTGAACTGGGCGAATTCGATGCCCCAGCGCCCGATCTTCTCGATTTCAGCCCGCTGCTCCTCGATGATGCCCTGAGTCATGCCGCCGGGAACGGCCGTCGCCGGATGAATCTTGCGGCCGCCGATCATCTCGATGACGTGGTGGCCGTTCTTGCGGGCCTCGATGACCTGGCCACCGACTTCCATGCCGACCTTGGCCAGGACGCCCAGGATGTTGCGGTCGGTTGCGGGTGCGTCCGGCCCGACCACGAAGTCGGGGCCGCCGAGGGCGTAGAAGTGGGTGGTGTGATCGGTGAAGTAGAAGGCGCTGTAAAGCAGTTCGCGCAGGAGCTTGGCGGGACGCGGCGGATCGACGTGGTAGACGGCGTCGGCTGCCTTGGCGGCGGCCATGTGGTGAGCTTCCGGGCAGACGCCGCAGATGCGGTTGGTCAGCGTCGGCATCTCCTCGACCGGGCGGCCGACGCAGAAGCGCTCGAAGCCGCGCAACTCGGGGATCTGGAAGTAAGCGTTGGCGACTTCGCCGTCGGGATCGAGGAAGATCTCGATCTTGCCGTGACCCTCGAGCCTGGTGACGGGATCGATGGTGATTCGTTCCATGTCCGGCTACTCTCCGTCGTCCTGCCAGGCCGAGCGGCTGCTGTGGAGCAGAGAGCCGGCCAGACTGAAGCGGTAGAACTGGCCCACGGGGTCGGGGATGCCGTCGAGCACCTTGTCGATCTCCTCGGGCTTGATGGCCTGTACGACCGAGGCGTACGCGGACATCAAGCGGGCGCCGTAGTCGACGACCCCCTCCGCGGCGCCGTAGCAGCCGATGCACGGTGCCGAGACGGCCGGGCACAGGGCGCCGCAGCCGTTGCGCGTCGCCGGGCCGTTGCAGGGCAGGCCCTGCTCCAGGAGGCAGATCTCAGGATCGAACCCGGCCACCTGCTGGATGCGGACGAACTGGTCGATCTTCTTGACGTCGCGCTTGCGGGCGCACTCGTCGCATACGGTCGAGTCTCCGGCGCCGAGGACGGAGCCCTTTGGCGGAAGCGGCCCGGTGCCGTTGAGAGCCTTGACCACCGCCTCCAGGGCCGCCCAGATCTGGTTCGACTCGGGCGGGCAACCAGGGATCGTGTAGTCCACGTCCACCACCTGATCCAGAGTCCGAAGTACCGGCTCGAACTCGGGCAGGTGGAGCACGCCCTCCGGAACTTCGCACTCCCACACCGGGCGGAGGTTCTCTGGGTTGTCCGTGCTGGAGGTCGAGAAGGCCGTGTCGATGATCTGTTTGCGGCTGGTCAGGTTGGCGAGGCCCGGAATGCAGCCCTCGCTGGCGCACGATCCAAACGAAACCATGATCTGCGACTTGCGCCGCAGGAGCCGGGCCAGGTGGACCGTCTCGCTGGTCCGCATGCTGCCGGAAACGAGAGTGACGGTTATCTCGCCGTCGGCCATGGCTTCGATGTCGCTGTACTTGCCGTCCATCACGGTCGGCCACAGAACGATGTCGAAGGCGCCGGCGACATCCACGATGTGCTCGTGGATGTTGATGATGGCGACGTCGCAGCCGCCGCAGGAGGCCGCGCCGAAGATGGCGAGCTTGGGCTTGGCCGACGGTTTGGCCGCGGCCGTGGCGGTGCCGTTGGATCCAGCGGTCGGGCTCATCGGGCTGCCTCCGGCGTGGGCTCCGGGTCGACGCAGTCGGAAGTCTCGGGCGGTCCGCCGGCGTCACCGCCGGTGGCCTCCCAGGCCGCCTCCAGGTTCACGCCGTCGATGTCTACGACGTTCCCGACGGGCCAGTTGAGGGGACCGAGAGCCCGTACTTCCTCGGTCACGCGAGCGATCTCGTTGGCCAGGCGGACGCCTTCGGCGGCGCTGGCCCACACGAGCTGAAGCCGCCCCGGCTCGATGCCGAGGGCCTCGATCGTTCGCTGCAGCAGCTTGAACCGGCGCAGGGCCTTGTAGTTCTGCTCGAGGTAGTGGCACTCGCCGGGATGGCAGCCGCTGACCAGGACCGCGTCGGCGCCTTCGGAGAAAGCCTTGAGCACGAACGTCGGATCGAGGCGGCCCGAGCACATCAGCCGGATGAGCCGGACGTTGGGCGGGTACTTGGTCCGGGCCGTGCCGGCCAGGTCGGCGGCCCGGTAGCTGCACCAGTTGCAGGTGAAGCCGATGATCACGGGCTCGAAGGTCCTGGCCGGAGCCGCTCCTTCTGCCGGAGCCGGTGCGACGGGTGCCTGCGCGCTCATGCGAGCACCGCCTCTTCGATCGCTTCGCCGCGAGCCACCGGGAAGGCCGACCGCCTGGGCCGCTCCCCGTCGGCTCCAACTCTGAGCAGACCCTCGATCTGCGCCAGGACCTGCTCGTCGCTGAAGCCCGTCCCGGAGATCGCTCCGGCGGGACAGGCCGCGACGCAGGTTCCGCAGCCCTGGCACATCGCCGCGTTGATGAAGGAGACGCCGTCCGCCTCCAGGAACGAGATGGCGTTGTAGGGGCACATCGTGTTGCAGATCCGGCAGCCGGAGCAGTGCTCGGCGTGAACCGTGGCCTTGATCGGCTCGAGGCTCATCTGCTTCTGCTGGATCCGGCCCAGGACGCGAGCGGCCGCTGCGGCGCCCTGGGCGACCGAGGCCGGGATGTCCTTGGGCCCGCTGACGCAGCCGGCGATGAAGACGCCCTCGGTCATGGTCGCGACCGGGTCGAGCTTGGGGTGCTTCTCGATGGCCCAGCCGTCGAAGCTGCACGAGAGGCCGAACTGGGTGGCCAGCTCCTTGGCGCCGGCGCGCGGCTCGAGACCGGCCGACAGGATGACCATGTCCATCGGAATCCGCCGCTGCTTGCCCGCCAGGGTGTCTTCGACCTGGATGATCAGCTTGCCTTCCTCGCCCGGCAGGCGAGCGGCGTCCGTTATCTCGGCCACTTTGCCACGCACGAAGTGCCCGCCCTCCTCGAGCACTCTCTCGTAGAACTCCTCGTAGCCCTTGCCGGGAGTGCGCATGTCGATGTAGAAGTTCGTGACCTCCGCGTCGGTCCGTTCCTTGACCAGGTGCGCGAACTTGAGACTCTGCATGCAGCAGATGGCCGAGCAGTAGCCGTTGTAGTTCTTGTCTCGGCTGCCCACGCAGTGGACGATGCCAACGGTCTTCGGCGCTGTCTTGCCGTCGCGCAGCACGATGTTGCCGTTCGTCGGTCCGGCCGCGCTGCACAAACGCTCGAACTCGAGGCTGGTGAAGACGTTCGGCAGCCGGCCGTAACCGTACTGGGGGATCCTGCGAGCGTCGAAGAGGTCGTAGCCGGTGGCGATGATGATGTTGCCGACCTCCAGCGTCAGGATCTGATCTTCCTGCGTGAAGTCGATCGCGTTCGCGTCGCAGAACTTCTCGCAGGCCCTGCAGGTTCCCTTCTTGAAGTAGGGGCAGTTCGGGCGGTCGATGACCGGAATCCGAGGAACGGCCTGGTCGAACGGCGTGTAGATCACCTTGCGGCGGCCCATCCCGGCCTCGAAGACCTCATCGAGAACCTTCCACGGGCACTTCTCCTGGCAGACGCCACAGCCGTTGCAGAGGTCCTCATCGACGTAGCGAGCCTTCTTGCGGACGGTGACGGTGAAGTTGCCAACGTAACCCTCGACCTTCTCGACCTCGCTCCAGGTCAGGAGCTCGACGTTGGGGTGCGTGCCGGCCGCGACCATCTTGGGGGTCAGAATGCAGGCCGCGCAGTCCAGGGTAGGGAAGGTCTTGTCGAATTGGGCCATGTGGCCGCCGATCGAGGGGTCCTTCTCGACCAGATAGACCTTGAAGCCGGCGTCGGCGATCTCGAGGGTCGCGCTGATGCCGGCGATGCCGCCACCGACAACCAGTGTGGCCGGGTTGATGTCGACCTTGATGGGCTGCATCGGCTCGCTGCGGCGGACCCGCTCGACGCCGCCGGCGAGGATCGCCTTGGCCTTGGCGGTGGCCGCGGCCTTGTCAGTGTGGACCCACGAGTCCTGCTCGCGGATCGAAACCAATTCGCACAGGTACGGGTTCAGACCGCCTCGTGCCGTTGCCGTGCGGAAAGTGTTCTCGTGGAGATGCGGCGAGCAGGCCGCGACCACGATCCGGTTGAGGCCGAGGTTCTTGATATCGTCGGTTACCAGCTCCTGGCCGGGGCTGGAGCACATGAACTTGTAGTCGCGAGCGATGACCACGCCCCGGTCGCGCAGGGTCTCGGCCGCCCACCGGGCGAGTTCGGCGACGTCGACGACGCCGGCGATGTTGCTGCCGCAGTGGCAGACGTAGACGCCGATTCTCTCAGTCATAGCACTCCCCGAAATGGCGAGTCACCAGCATGGCGCGCGCGAATGTGATGGGTGGCATCTGCGTGGCCCATCTTGACCTCGGGTGTCACGTCTATCCCAGGGCCTCCTCGACCAATTCGATCATGTCCTTGACCTCGATCTTGCTCTCTTGACCAGCGGTCTTGACGGCATCCCGGTACATCGTTACGTCCTTGGGGCAGGCCACGACGAAGTACTGCACGTTGTCGAGGGCAGCGGCCTCGCGGATGCGGTTCTCGCTGGGCCGCTCCTTGACGCCCGCCTCATCCATCCAGATGCGCCCGCCACCGGCTCCGCAGCACAGGCTGCGGTCGCGGTTGCGCGGCATCTCGACCAGGCGGCAGCCAATGGCATCTAAAACACGGCGCGGGGCGTCGTAGACGCCGTTGTACCGGCCCAGGTAGCACGGATCGTGGTAGGTCACCGTGTAGCCCAGCTGCCGCCGGATCGGCAGCTCGCCGGAGGCGATGGCCCGATCGAGCACTTCGGTGTAATGGAAGACTGGCACGGTCGGAGACCCGTCCGCGCTTCCGTTGGACGCGTACTCGTTCTTGAGGGTGTTGTACGTATGGGGGTCGGTGGTGACGATCTCCTGGAACTCGCAGTTGGCGAGAGCCGCCTTGTTCTTCATCGCCAGCAGCTCGAACAGGCCCTCCTCGCCAACCCGCCGGATGTCGTTGCCGGCGTTGCGCTCGGCGTCGTACAGCAGACCGAAGTCGATCCCGGCCTTCTGGAACACCCGGGCCGTGGTTTGAGTGATGGTCGTCAGGGTCGGGCTGTAGGAGGCGTAGTCGCCGACGAACCAGAGCGTATGAGCCGGCTCCTTGCGAATGTCCTTGATAGGAGGCGTCATGTCCGCGGTCCACATGGCGCGCTTCCGGTCCGACTGGCCGAAAGAGTTCCCGTAGCGCCTCAGATTGGCGAGCGCGCTCATCAGCATGGGATCGGCTCGCTGCTGAGTGAGCAGGTAGCGGCGCATGTCCACGATGGGGGAGATGTGCTCGATGAACAGCGGGCACTCCTGGTCGCAGGCGTAGCAGGTCGTGCAGGCCCACAGAACGTCGTCGCTGATCACGTCGCCGGTCAGTCTCTTCTCGAGCACGGCCTGGGCCGAGGGGTTCCCAGAGGCCCCTCCCGAGCTGGCCGCTCGCAGGGCAGTGCCACGCTCGAAGATGTGGGCGCGCAGGCCCATGATGAGCAGCTTGGGTGAGAGCGGCAGCCCGCTGGCATAGGCCGGACAGACTTCCTGGCACCGCCCGCATTCGCTGCAGCTGTACCAGTTCAGCATCTGCAGCCAGGTGAACTGCTCGACGTTCTTGACGCCGGCCTGACCGTCGAATTGGGGGGCGGGAGGCAACCTGCCGGGAGCCCTCAGGTCGCGCAGGAAGACGTTGAACATGGAGGTCACGACGTGGAAGTGCTTGCCCCCGGGCAACATGACGAGGAAGGTCAGGACGACGCCCAGATGGACCCAGTAGGCGACCTGGCCGATGGTGTTCTGCGTGCCTGCGCTCAGCCCGGCCAGGAGGCTGCCGATGAAAGCTGAGACGGGCTGCCAGTAAGCCGGCCCGATCGCGCTATCGCCCTGGTCACGCCGCACGCCATTCATCACCAGCAGACTCACCATGATGGTGAGGATGAAGATCAGCACCAGGATGCCTTCGGCCTGGTGGCTGCCCCTGTAGCGCTCAGGTTTGGCGATGAGACGAAGGTACAGGCCGTACAGGACGGCCACGGCCACGGCGACCGCGATCAGGTCCTGGACCAGTGCCAGCGGCCCAAACGTCCCCAGGAAGGGCAGCACGAAACCTGGGAAGACGCCTTCGATGATCGCCTGGGCAATCGTCGGCAGCAGGAGTAGGAATCCCCAGAAGATGAAGAAATGCGCCACGCCGGGCGTACGGAAGCGGAACAATCGCCGCTGGCCGAAGACGAAGACCAGCAGCGCCTTGATCCGCTGCCCCCACTGGCCGAAGGGCCCGGCCGGCTGCCCCAGGCGCATGTGCTCGAAGCGCCGGTAGACCCGGTAGCCGAACAGGCTCAGCGCCGCCAGGAAGGCGACCAGGACCAGCACGGGCTCGATCGGCATGATCTAGTTGCCCTTCGCCTGCTTGATCTTGGCAGTGAGGACTGGCAAGAGCTTGAGCACGTCGACTGTCGCGCCGTACTGGGCGAAGTCGAAGATCGGCGCCTTCTCATCGGTGTTGACGGCCACGATGCATTCCGCGTCGCGAATGCCCTCGGCGTGTTCGGGCGCGCCGCTGATGCCGAGCGCCAGGTACAGCCTGGGCTTGACCGACTTGCCGGACTTGCCGACCAGACGCGAGGTCGGCAGCCAGCCCTGGTCCACCACCGGGCGCGAGGCCGACACGACGCCACCTAACGTGGCCGCCAGCTCCTCAGCCAGCTTGAGGTTGTCCCGCTGCTGAATGCCGCGCCCAACCGATGCGAGGATGGACTCCTTGGTGATGTCCACGTCGCCGGCTTCGGGCTCGATGTAGCCCTTTAGCCTGACTTTGAGGTCATCCAGCGCGGTGGGCGGTGCGACCCGGGTGACCTCGGGCGCGCCTTCCTTCTTGCCGTCCTGAGGCTTGTATCCACCCGGCACCATCGTGACCAGGCAAGTCGGCTCGGGCAGCTCGCCCTCCGCCAGCACCTTGCCGCCGCAGGTCAGGGAGACGTAGCGGGGCTTGCCAGCTTTGACATCGAGGGTCTGGCACGCGGCGATCACCGGGGTGCCCAGTTCGATGCCGATGCCACACGCCACGTCCATGCCCATGGAGGAATGCCCCAGGAGCACGGCGCGCGGGGCGGCACCTTTGGCCAGCCCGGCAATCGTCCGCTGGTAGGCGTCTGGCGTGAAGTCGGCCACGGCCGCATGGTCCACGTAAGTGACGCTATCGGCCACGCCCAGCGTGCTGGCCAGCGGCACGGCGTTGTGGCCCAGCAGCACGGCCGTCAGTCTGCCGCCCAGCCCGTCGGCCAACCCGCGGCCGGCTGCCAGCATGGTGTAGGTGATCTCCAGTACTTCGCCGCGCAAGGTTTCGACGACAACCCAGACATCTTTGCTCATGGCTCTTCTCCCTACGCCAGCAGCCCGCGTTCACGGAGCAGAGTGACCAGCACATCGGCCACGTGATCGACATTGCCTTCGATCATCTCGGCGCGCTCGCTGGGTTCCGGCAGGTACATGCGCGCCACTTCGGCCGCGCCACTGCTGTCGGCCTCGCCGGCCTCCACCTCCTCGATCTTGGCCGTCTTCATGGCCGCCATCACGAGACTTGTGACCACGTATCGCGGTGGGTTCTCGGCAGCCTGGATACCCAGGACGGCCGGCAATGCGACCTCCATCTCGGCCACCAACCCGCCCGGGTATTCCTTGCGCGCCACAACCCCGCCGTCTTCCTGCTTGACTCCGGTGACATAGCCGACAAAGGGCAGGCCCAGCCGGGCTGCCAGGAGCGGCCCCGTTGAACCGTCCAGGTCGTCTGCCGCCTGCGTGCCGGTGAGGATCAAGTCGAAGGGGATGCCTTCCAGCGCCGCCTGGAGCACGGACGAGGCAGCGTGGTTGTTGACTCCTTCCGCGAAGCCTTCGCCCAGGACCTTGACGACGCGGTCTGCTCCCTTGGCTATGGCTGTGAACAGGGTCTCGTCCACATCGCCTGTGTCCAGCGTCACCACGGTGAGGTTGCCGCCGTAGCGCTCTTTGAGCAGCAGGGCCTGTTCCAGCGCGTGCTCATCTTGCTCGCTGGGGATCAGGCGCATGTAAGTTCGCTCCAGCGCCACCCCGCTCGGGTCAATCTCCAGTTCCTCGACGAGATCGGGCACGAACTTGATTGGAACGACGATATTCATCCGTCCCTCCCCTGGTCAGCAATTGCGTCGGCCAGCAACTCGGCGATGTCTTTGACGATCAGTCCGCCCTCGTGTCCCATGCTCTTGACGGCGTCTTCGAAGCGCGGCGTTTCATAGGGACAGGCCACCGCCAGAATCTGGGCGCCGGCATCCAACGCCTCCTTCACACGCCACTCGGACGTGCGCGTGTGCGCCCGCTCCCACACGAATCCGTCTAGCCAGTTGCCACCACCGCCGCCACCGCAGCAGATGGTGTTCGCGCGGTTGTGGGGCATCTCGATCAACTCGAGGCCGGGGATCGCCTTGAGCAACTGGCGCGGCTCCTCGTAGATGTTGTTGTTGTTGGCCCGACCGATGGCGCAAGGGTCGTGGTAGGCGACCTTGAACTTCTGTTCGTGCCGCAGGAGTGGCTTGAGTTGCTCGAGCCGTTCGGCCAGAAACTGGGTGTAGTGCTTGACCGGGAAGGCGAAGCCGGCCCCGGGGTACTCGTTCTTGAAGACGTTATAGGCGTGGGGATCCGTGGTCACGACTTCGTTGAACTCATACTTGCCGAAGGCCCGGCCGTTCTTCTGGGCCAGCAGCTCGAACAGGCCCCGCTCGCCGGCCAGGCGCTGAACGTCGCCGTCGCTGTTCTCATCCGGTCCGAGAATGCCGAAGCTGATCTCGAGCGCCTGGAAGATGCTGGCCATGGCCCTGCTGACCGCCTGGACCCGCGGGTGATACGAGGCGTAGTCACCCACGAACCACAACACGTCGATCGGTTCCTTGGCCTGAGCCATGATCGGCACCGGCGTGGTGAGGTCGCTTGCCCACGCGGGACGCCGGCGAGGCGATTCCCCCAGCGAGTTGCCATAGCGGCGCGTGTTCTCCAGCGCGGTCCGCAACTCGGACGGGACCTTGCCCTTGAGCAGCATCTCGGTCTTCAGCCTGGTCATGAGCCCGTTGGTTAGAGGGATCTGCGCCGGGCAGACGGTGGTGCAGGCAAAACACGACACGCACAGCCAGATCTCTTCGCTCTCGAAGACCGGCTCGAAGTCATCCGCGCGCAGCGCAGCTATGAGGGCCCGAGGCGGGTATTCCATCGCAAAGCCGTGGGGGCAGATGCCAGTGCACATGCCGCACTGGAGACAGAGCTTCAGTCTGTCGCCCTGGGCCGTGGCTCCAAGGACCTCATCGTAGAAGGAGCGATCGGTAGTTGGAACTGCGGCCGCGGTCACTTCCATGGGACCTGTGTCCCACGTTCCGGCGCCGATGGACACAAGTCTCCGCAGGGGCCGGGCTGCAGCATCTCGAGGCGGGAGACACCCGATGTCCTGGTGCTCACCTCGGCGAGGAAGCGAGCGCCTGCCTCAGCTTCCTCGGGCGATGAGACCTGAGCTACGACCATCCAATCGCTCCTTTGTCTGCTCCAGTTTCGTCCAGCGCCGTGTCGCCTTTGAACGCCACAGCGGACGTCCGCGCCTACCTCGTGCGCGAGCGTCCGATGACAGCGGAACCGTTCAGCCAATGCCGTCCAGCGTTTGGCCGGGGGTTGCGAAGTATTGAGTGGGGACGCCACTGCGCTCTGACCGGGAGCGCTCCGGGCCGGTCCGGGTGGCAACAGACCCGAGATCGACGTTCTAACCGCGAGAGGCGGTGGACCTTTGTTGCCTTGTCTCAGATTCTTCGGTCGCCGCCGGGTCCGAACAAGGGCCGCATGACCCGGCCGATCGGGGGCCAACCCGCCCGCGTTCTTGGGCTTTTGGGGCATCGAATCGAGCTCGCCTAATGCTTCGTGGGCGGCAGGCCGGCTGAGCCTTCGATATGGATGGTGTTCGGCGCGGATCGTCCCAACTTTGTGCCCCGTGACGGAAGCCACCCGCAATCGTTAGGCGGCAAAAGCGGGTTACGCGTCGCGGAGGACGGGCAAGCCCCAACGCAGGGATCCGCAGCGCATCGGCGGCCTGCCGAGCTTGGCCTCGAGGCCGTTCGTGGCGCTTTGGGCCTGGCCGGTTCCGGCTGCGGCCGTGCCCCGGTCAGAGGCGCGGCTGGTTCGAGCTCCGCGTGGGCTCGTGTTCTGCCGCTTTACCAGACGCCGAAGGTCCGCCGATCCCTGCGGCGCCAGAAGCAACGCGGCGCGCCAGGAATGGTCCAGCCTGCTCCGCGATGAGCCTCCAGTGCTCCCGGATCTGCAATACAAGCCGGCCGCAGCCGTCGCGCGTGCGCCTATGCGCGGTCGAGCACCTCGGACTCGACTACCCACACCGCTGGAAGAGGGTGCGCGCGCCCGAAGAGGATCACGATGTTCTGGCCTGGACTTCGCGCCGAGGGCACAATGATTCCGTCGGATTGCAGGAAGGCGGCAGCGCCACCGACCGCTTGGCAGCGGCTGTGGTCATCGCTCGAGAGCGCCTCATCGTCAACGCCTAGCGAGGCGAGCAGCGCGCGATCCGAGAGGTCCAGAACCGACTTGAGTCTGATCTGGAGGCGATGGATCGTCCGCTTGGCCCGTGGGCGAACTGGCTGGATCTCGAGCAGGTAGTCCGCTTCGGCAATTGCTGTGGCTCGATCGAGGCTCGTGTACAGAACCTCCACGCCCGGCGGATTCCGGCGAGCCCATCGGGCGTTGGTCTTCTCCGGCTTGTTGTCGGCGAAGGTGTGCCGCCAGACGGTGCCCGACCAGGCATGCGGTTCGAGCCCCGACAGCCGATCAAGCAGAGCAGGATCCGGCGCTGCCTTCTCCACGTCGTCAGACGTACGCGCCGGTCTTCAGCTGCTCGATGACCGCGAGCACCTCGTCCATCTTGTCTTCCTGGATCAGCTCGGCCGGCGTGGCGCCGTGAAGCAGCCGATTGCGGGAGAAGAGCCAAACTTTGGCATCGCCCGGTTCGTAGAACTCGGAGAGCTCGGAAGCGATCCATTCGAGCGTCAGAAGGCGGATCAAGTGAGACGGCTGGGGGTCGACTCGACCCTGCTGCCATCTCGACACGGTCTGTGGCGTTGTGCCGACGAGGTCAGCCACCTGGCGGCCTCTGATGCCTGTCTTATCCTTGATCGATTCCAGCTTGGCCGCAACCGCTCCGGGCATTAGTTCTCCATTCACCTATACGTGAACATCTAGATGAACATTAGCGTGCACATGACTGGGTGTCAAGGATGCCTGGCCGAGGTCTCCTGACCGACGCGCGACCCCCGTTGGACGATCGACGGCCTATTTGACCACCGCGGACGTCGCCAGGCGTTCGGTCAGGCGCTCTCCGGTGGTGACCGCACCAAGGGAGGCGGACGAAACGAGGGCCGCGTATTTGGCCATGACGCCGCTCTTGTAGCGCGGGGCCGGCGCCGTCCAGCGGGCGCGCCGGGCTGCGAGCTCGTCCGGAGCCACGTTCAAGTCGAGAACGTGGCGGTCGACGTTGATGACGATCTCGTCGCCCTCCTCAACCAGTGCGATCGGGCCGCCCAGCGCTGCCTCCGGCGCCACGTGGCCGATCATCAGCCCGTGGGTGCCGCCGGAGAATCGGCCGTCGGTCAGCAGCGCCACATATTCGCCCATGCCCTCGCCGACCAGCGCCGCGGTAACGGACAGCATCTCCTGCATACCGGGCCCGCCGACCGGACCCTCGTACCGGATCACGATCACGTCGCCCTTCTGGATCTTCTGCTTGCGCACGGCGTCGTAGCAGGCGTTCTCGTTCTCGAAGACCCGAGCCGGGCCCTTGTGGAAGCGCCGCTCGTGGCCGGCCAGTTTGATGACGCAGCCGTCCGGGGCGAGGGAGCCGTGGAGGATCGTCAAACCGCCGGTCTTCTTGAGCGGAGTCTCGATCGGCACGACGACCTTCTGGCCTTCGGTCTCGACGACTGCCGCCGCCGCGCCGGCGATCGTGCCGCCGTCGACGTTCGGGGTTGAGCCGTCGATCAGGCCCTTCTTGAGCAGTTCGCGCGTGACCAGGCCCAGGCCGCCGGCCTCGAACAGGTCGGCTGCCGCGTAGCGGCCGCCGGGCACCAGGTCCCCCACGATCGGCGTCCGATCGGCGATCTCGCCGAACTCGTCGATCTCGAGCTTCAGCCCGTATTCGTGGGCGATCGCGAGCAGGTGAAGGACCGCGTTGGTGGAGCCGCCGGTGGCGGCAACGCAGGCAATGGCGTTCTCGATCGACGCTCGGGTGACGAACTCCTTCGGCCGGACATCGCGCCGGATCAGGTCCATGACGATCTCGCCGCACCGATAGGCGGCCCTGTCCTTGTCGGGGTGTTCGGCCGGTATGCTGTTCAGCCCGGCCGGCGAGAGGCCGAGTATCTCGAGGACCATCGACATCGTGTTGGCCGTGTACTGGCCGCCGCACGCCCCGGCGCCGGGGCAGCTGACCGACTCGATCTCGTACAACTCCTCGGCCGACATCTTGCCGGCGCGATAGGCCCCAATCGCCTCGAAGATCGTCACGATCGTGGCGTCGCGCTTGCCCCTGTACATGCCCGGGTAGATCGTGCCGTTGTAGAGGATCACGCCCGGCCGGTCGAGCCGGCCCAGGGCTATTGCCGCTCCCGGGATCGTCTTGTCGCAGCCCACCAGGCAGACGACGCCGTCGAGCATGTGACCGCGGACGCACAGCTCGATCGAATCAGCGATGACCTCACGGCTGATGAGCGAGGCCTTCATGCCCTCGGTACCCATCGACGTCCCGTCCGAGACGGATATCGTGCTGAACTCCATCGGCGTCCCGCCGCCCGCGCGAATCCCCGCCTTGACGTGCTCGGCTAGCCGGCGCTGGTTGTAGTTGCAGGGCATGGTTTCGGTCCAGGTCGTCGCCACCCCGATGAGGGGCCGGGCCAGGTCCTTGTCATCGAATCCGATGGCCTTGAGCATGCCCCGTGCCGCGGCCCTGTCCGGGCCGTCCGTCAGGGCGGCGCTGTGGCGCTTGGCCGGGTCGCTGGGCAGGTCGTAAGGAAGCTGGCGGGGGGCGTCGTTCGACATCTTGGGGTTCTCTCCGCGGGGCTGGGGCGGGCGTGTATTGGGTCGGCGACAAGTCTACGGCCTCGCAGGGAGGCCGCGAATGGAACCTACCAAACGCACCCTTCGATCGAAAACAGGCGAGCGAAAAGAGGCGATCGACAGCATGCCGCTCAAGGAGGCGTTAGAACCGGACCGCGAGGCGCCCGCTACAGCTTCAAGATCAGCCACGTCAGGGCGTTCCCAGGATCTGGGGAAACGCCCGTCTGAATGGTCACGGCCCGCGCCGTTCGTTTTTCGCTCGGTCCGGTCGCCACGGCCACGACCCACCATTGCCCGTATGGCGGCAGCTTCGCCAGGTCGACGGTCCCTTTGGCGACGAACGCCGGCCCGGCTGCAGATCGGTCGACGACTATGAACAGGCCGTCCTTCGAGGCCGGCCAGAGCTCGACCGTCTAGGCTTCAGTTCCGGCTGACCCGAGCGGGTAGGCGAATGTGCCGTCCGGCCGCTGGACCACGGTCAGCTCGCCCGGGGCGTTGCCCTCGGTGGGCGGCGTTCCCGGCGTGGCATTCGGGTCGTAGGCGAAGGTTCGGCCGGCCGGCCGGCAGGTGGTTGCCGCCACCACGAGGACGGCCGCCGTTATGCCGCGCCAGTTGTACGAGCTCTCATTCACATGCTTCGGCCGGAACGTGCCGGCGACGAAGGCAATCGGCGCTGCGAGCAGGGTCGCCACGACGAGCGGGTCCTGGTAGCCGGGCAGGAGCAGGGCGACGGCGAGCACCGCCGCTGCGCCACCGAGCGCCCACAGTTTCCGTTGCGTTGCGTCCCGGTGGCGGCTGATCCGAGCCAGGTGGCCCATGCTCAGATGCCCGGCGGCGAACGCGCCGACGCACAGCATGATCGCAACCTGATTCGTGGCCCATTCAGCGGTTCGGAGCACGACCAGGTGGAGGCCGGCCAGGTGGCTCAAGGCGGCGAACACGTCGGAGATGCCGGGCGTAACGGTGAGCACCGCGAGCGACAGGGCCAGCCAGAGCGCGATTTCGCCGACGAGCTCGATTACCGCCCGACGGAGGGCGCGATGCCGACGATCCGGCGTCTGCTCGGCTCGTTCTATTCGAGTCGCCATGTCTTGGACCCCGTCGAGATGGTTCATGGCCTCCCTGGTGGCCGCCTCTACCTCGAGACCGCCCAGTACGAGCGCGGACACGGAGTCGGCCAGATGGTCGGCGATCTCCTGGCGGACCCGGTCCAGTTCGACTCGGGGCAGGTCGAGGGCGGCGCCCAGCTCGTCCGCATAGCGTGCGATGGCCGCGCTTCCGACATCGCCACCGTCGCTGGGTGCTAGTGCCGGCTGGGCCGAGCGGGGCCGGCTATCGCCCGTCGGGCCCATGCGGACCCGAGCCGGCGGGGCAGTTGAAGGCCGGGCGGTCGCGACCGATGCTACCCTCGGCGGCACGGACCACGACCCGGATTCCGGGTCCGGCCTGACGGTCCGGCCGGTGCGTGCGTTCTCGTTCGGCCTGCCTGACTTGCCTTGGAAGGCCCGCGCCGGCCAGCCGTTCTCTTCGGCCCGTTGGAGCGCGGTCGAGGTCAGCCGGTACGTGCGCCTGGTTTGTTCGCCTTCGTGCCAGTCGCTCTGGAGGAGGCCCTCAGCTTCCAACCGGTACAGAGTCGGATAGAGGTCCCGCTCGGCCAGCAGGCCGGCGGCGGCCTCCTCCGCGCCGAGCCGCTTCCAGATCTCGAATCCGCTGCGGTCCCCGTCGCGCAGGGCGCTGGCCATGGCCCGGTCGATTCCCGACTCGAAAGTCTCGAGGGCGTTCCAGCTCAGTTCGCCCACAATCCTCGCCCTCGCTCGCACCCGAACCGATGTCTCGCTACGCGCCGGATTCTAGGCCCTGCGTGCTGGCTGCCGGAGAGTGCCCGCGGGTCCGCCTGGAAGGGGCGGCTGCGGCGCCCATCGGCCCGGCCGCCCGGCGTCGAGCAGATCGCAGGTCGGCCCTACCGCGTCGCCGCGCCTTCGCGGGTATCGACCCGGGCCGGATGAGCGGCTTCCCAGGCCTCGATGGCGGGCAGTCTAGAAAGGACGTAGCCGACCTCGTCCGTGCCGGGCAGGATCATCGTCCGGGCGAACGGGTCGATTTCGAAGTCGAACGAGTCGCCCCCGGGCAGCGTCACCTTCTGGGCCTCGAGGTCCACGGTCCACTCGCCGTCCGGGTTTGCGGCCAGGAGCGCGGTCAGCGATGCGTGCCGCTCGGGCGATACCACGATCGGCAGCAGAGCGTTCTTAAGGGAATTTCCGCGGAAGATGTCGGCGAAGCTGGTCGAGAAGATCGCTCGGACGCCCCACGCCCGCAGCGCCCAGGGGGCGTGCTCGCGCGAGGAGCCGGCGCCGAAGTTGTCGCCCACGAGCAGGATCTGTCGGCCGGCGTTGCGCGGCTCGTCGATGAAGGACGGCGGCTGCCGTCTCTGGCCGTCCGGCGTGAAGCGCCAGTCGAAGAAGAGGGCGTCGGCCAGGCCGGCCTTGTCGGTGATCTTGAGGAAGCGGGCCGGGCAGATCTGGTCGGTGTCGATGTTGGCGCGCGGGATCGCGATCACGCGGCTCGTTGTCTTGACGAACGGTTCGGGCATGTCAGTTGGCCTCCACGGCCGAGGATCGCGCGACGGTCGGCAGCGATGCGACGCCGGGCAGCGTCCGCGGATCGGTCACGACACCGGCAACCGCGCTTGCGGCGGCGGTGAGCGGCGAGGCGAGGAACGTCCTGCCGCCCTTGCCCTGGCGCCCCTCGAAGTTTCGGTTCGAGGTGCTGATGCCGTACTGGCCGGGCTCCAGCTGGTCGCCGTTCATGGCGATGCACATCGAGCAGCCCGACTCGCGCCACTCGGCGCCCGCCGCCTTGAAGACCTCGTGGAGGCCCTCGCTCTCGGCCTGCTTCTTCACCTGCTGCGACCCCGGAACGACGAGGACCCGCAGGCCGTCGGCCACGTGGCGGCCGCGCAGGATCGATGCCGCGGCCCGCATGTCCTCGATCCGGCCGTTGGTGCACGAGCCGATGAAGACGACGTCGAGCTTTCGGCCCGCGATCGACGCGCCCGGCTCGAGACCCATGTATGCGAGCGCGCGCCCGAGGTCGTCCCGGGCTCCCGGCTCGAGCTCTGCCGGGGAGGGGATCCGTCCGCTTATAGGCACACCCATGCCGGGGTTCGTGCCGTAGGTAACCATCGGCTCGAGCGCGTCGCCGTCGATGACGATGGTTCGGTCGTAAGTCGCCCCCTCGTCACTCGGCAGCGCCCGCCAGCGGGCGACGGCCGCGTCCCATGCCTCTCCCCGCGGTGCGAACCTGCGACCCTTGAGATATGCGAATGTGGTCTCATCGGGGGCGATCAGTCCGGCGCGAGCGCCGCCCTCGATCGACATGTTGCAGACCGTCATCCGCTCCTCCATCGACAGGGCCCGGATGGCGTCGCCGGTGTATTCGATGACGTGACCGGTCCCGCCGCCGATGCCGATCCTGGCGATCAGGGCGAGGATGATGTCCTTGGCACCGACGCCCGGCCGGAGGCGCCCGTCGATTCGGACCTGGAATGTCTTCGGCTTTCGCTGAAGCAGCGTCTGGGTGGCCAGGACCATCTCGATCTCGCTCGTCCCGATGCCGAACGCCAGGGCGCCGAAGGCGCCGTGGGTGGCGGTGTGGGAGTCGCCGCAGACGATGGTCATACCCGGCTGCGTCAGGCCGAGCTCCGGCCCGATGACGTGGACGATGCCGCGGTTGGGCGAGCCCTTGCCGTGGAACGGGATGCCGAATTCGCGGCAGTTCTCCTCGATCTGGCGGAGCTGTTTGGCAGCCAGCTCGTCGGCGATCGGGATCGACGGATCGAGCGTCGGGATCGAATGGTCGGCCGTCGCGACCGTCTGGCCCGGCTTGCGGACCTTCAGGCCGCGCGCGCGGAGCCCGGTGAAGGCCTGCGGGCTCGTGACCTCGTGGACCAGGTGAAGGTCGATCGCGAGGATTGCCGGAGCGCCGGGCTCGGACGCCACGACGTGGTCGTCCCAGATCTTCTCGACAAGGGTGCGCGGTCTATCGGCCATGGTCCTGCTCGCGATGCGACTACCCGTCACGCGGCGTACCGGGCCATCGAGGTTACCAGACGAGGGCAAATCAGGGTCATTCAGCGAACCGAACCCGCGCGCTTACGCTCGACGGGCTCGCTGGCGACCGTCCGGTGGCCTAGACTTGGCACGTGCTCAAGAAGTGGGAACTCGGCACAGAGGGGCAGCGATGAGTACCGGGCACGTGCTCTCAGGGCCAGCCACCGACCCGACTGCCGGGCGAGGCCAATGGCAGACGTGAGCCCTGCGGGCCGGACCGCTGGCCCCGGTGGCGCCCTGTCCGCAGGGCCAGGAGCCGTCGCCAGATGGTTCGCGGCGCGCTCGCGACGCGAGCTCGTACAGGACACCCTGCTTGCCGCGATGTCCGTCCTGGGCGTTGCGACGTTGGTCTACATCTTCAGGCTCGGCTCGCAATTCGGCGGCTCGGGCTTCGACGCTCTGGCCTACTGGTCCTTCGACCCGTCGAAGCCCTACGGCGGTCAGCCCGGCCAGCTCGTCTTCTTGTACGCACCTCCTGTAGCCCTCGCTTTCCTGCCCGGCCACCTGCTGAGCTTCGATGCGTTCCGGGCGGTCTGGCTGGTGAGCCAGTTTGCCGCGCTGGTCTGGCTGGGACGGCGCTATGCCCTTGCGATGCTGCTCTTCCTGCCCATCAGCGTGGAGCTCTACAACGGCAACATCCACCTCCTGCTTGCGGCCGCGATTGTGCTCGGTTTTCGTTACCCCGCCGCGTGGTCGCTGGTCCTGCTGACCAAGGTGACGCCCGGCGTCGGGCTGCTCTGGTTCGCCGTCCGCAAAGAGTGGCGCAACCTCGGCCTGGCGCTCGGCGCCACGACGGCGATCTCCGTCGCATCCCTGCTCGTCGTGCCCGAGATGTGGCGGCAGTGGCTCGAGTACCTCACGTCTAACCCGACGGTGAACACTCAGATGATCACCGTCACCGTGCCTCTCCCGGTGCGCCTGGCGGCCGCGGCGGTCATCGTCGTCTACGGCGCCCGGACGAACAGACGTTGGACGGTGCCGGTGGCCGCGACAATCTCCCTGCCTATTCTCTGGCTCAACGGGTTTGCCGTCCTGGCCGCGATCGTGCCTCTGTGGAAAGGCGACATGGCGGCCCTGCAGCGAGCCCAACCGGCGCGGGGCCCTTCATGATGTTCGTGGAGTCGGCCAGTTGACGGCGCGCCATCAGCGGTCATCGCCGCCGTCGGCCTGGTGAGGGCTGTCCGGATCGCCTAACCTTTGGCGGAGTCCGCACGGGCCTGACGCCAGGGGGTGGATATGCTGAGATTTGCGCAATTCCCGGATGAAATAGCGGCCGGGTCGTCCCCGAAGGAAACCCTGGGCAGCTGGGGCGAGGGCTTGGCGTACCCGGGATGGATCCAAGGGCTCCTTCCGGCGCTCCATGACGGCTTCACGGTCCTGAACAGGTACGTCAGCGTGCCCGCGTTGAAGGCGGGCCTCGGTCGGTACGTGTCTAACCCGCTGACCGGATACTTGATGATCCTGCGGACCCGTGGCCGGAAGAGCGGCGAGATGCGCGACGTTCCACTGGGATACACGATCGTGGACGACCGGGTGTACTGCGTCGCGGGCTTCGGGCGCCCGACTCAGTGGTTCCAGAACGTTCTGGCCGATCCCAGTGTCGAGGTGATCCTGCCGAGTCGAGCTTTCTCCGGATTGGCCGAGGAGGTCACCGATTCGGATGAGCGCCGCCGCGTTCTGGTGCCGCTGCTGCGCAGCATGGGAGTCGTCGCCGGCATGGTTGGCCTTGGCAACCCCTGGCGTGACGGTCCGGAGGAGATAGAGCGCAAATGCGAGGGGATGCCGCTTGTCAGGGTGCGCGCGACCGGGATCGCGGCCGGGCCCGAGGATCCGGGCGGTCGCTACTGGATCGCGCCGATGATCGTTGGTACCTATTTGATCCTGAGTTCGCTGCGGGGCCGCTCTCGGCATCGGGCGTGAGGTGGACGGCCCAGCAGTGGACAAGGAGTTGCCGGCGGGCGTCGCGGAGACTGGCGGCCACAGGCGCGGCGCCGCCCGGTGCGCGACCTGCTGAGGCCCGGCAGGCCGTGGGCCGCACGGCTCGTGGGCGAGTGCGGAACCGCCCACAGGCGGCTGGCCCCGGCCAGCGTTCGCGCCCTCGGGACGGCCGCCGCGGCTTCGCGCGCCGAGGCGATCCGTAACATCCGAAAGCCTTGCGAGATACCCCGCCCCGGGGTGAGGGCCCAGTCGAGGCCGCGGCCTGACCGACGCCAGCCGGCGGCTCGTTCACATACTCTCCGCCATTCCCCACCCCGCCTACCCTGAGATATCGCCCTCGATACAATCTCGTCGACCCAAACCCGCTTCTCGAGTTGTCCCGATCGAGCCGGCGGGAGGGCTCTCAAGAGGAGTCCTGATGTTCGATCGACTCGGTCGGCTCGTGCTCCGGCTCCGGTTCGTCCTTCTGATCGGGTGGCTGGTAGCCGCCGCCTTGTTCGGCGTTCTTGCTCCGTCGCTATCGCAGGTGGGCTCCGCCGACGAAACCAGCTTCCTGCCGAAGGATGCCGAATCGCTCGCCGCCCTCCAGGTCCTCAACAAAGCGTTTCCGAGCGACTCGGCCCAGACCACGGCTCTCATCGTCTTCTCGCGGCCGGGCGGTCTCACGGACGCGGACCGCCTCGCCATCGAGGGCCTGCAAAGCTACTTCGAGGGAAGCGGCCATCCGGACACTGTCGTGCGCTATGTCACCGCGGAGAACACGCCGTCGCTCGCGTCGATGTTCCGTAGCTCCGACGGCGTCGTCGAGCTTGCCCAGGTCGACATGAGCACGCCATCATTCCTGCCGCGGACAAACGCCGCGATAGATGTCATCAGGGCGCACCTGGCCGACTCGGGCGTGCTTCCGAAGGGCCTCTCTGCCCAGGTCACGGGCCAGGCGGGCATTGGCCGCGACTACCTGCAGGCCATCCAGGACGGCACCAGCCGGACGACGCTGGTCACGATCCTCCTGGTGGTCCTGGTCCTGCTGCTCATCTATCGCGCCCCACTCGCGGCGCTCGCGCCGCTGATCACGATCGGCTCGGCTTTCCTGGTCTCGCGCGGCATCCTCGGTTTCATGGCCCAGGGAGGCTGGCAGCTGTCCTCGGTCCTGGACTCTTTCATCGTCGTCCTGGTCTTCGGCGTCGGGACCGACTACACGATCTTCTTCATATCGCGCTTCCGGGAGGAGCTTGGTCGTAACAGTCCCGAGGATGCGGTGAGAGTCACGGTCAGCCGTATCGGCGCGGTCATCGCCGCTTCGGCGGCCACGGTGATCGTCGGCCTGGCGTCGATGGTGGTGGCGCGGTTCGGACTGATCCAGACCACGGGCCCGGCCCTTGCCATCACGATCTTCATCACGCTGCTGGCGGGGCTGACGCTCACGCCGTCGTTGCTGGCCATCTTCGGGAGGCGCCTCTTCTGGCCCCTCCACGAGGAGACACGGAATGCCGCCGACGAGGACCGGGGCTTCTGGGCGGCGTTGGCCCGCCGGATCACGGCCCGGCCCGGTCTCCTGGCCGGCGTGGTCCTGGTATTGCTGGTCGTTCCCGCGCTGGGGCTGCCACTGCTCAAGGAGAACTTCGACGTCCTCAACGAGCTGCCGGCGAGCGCGGAGTCGCGCCAGGGTTTTGAAACGCTGAGCGCACACCTGGCGGAAGGGCAGCTGATGCCGGTGAACGTCCTGATCAAGGTGCCGGGTACCTCGGCTACGATCTTCACATCGCAGCAAGGTTTGTCCGATATCGGCGCACTGGAGAAGTCGATCGCGGCCCTGCCGAACATCCAGACCGTGCGCAGCCTGGTCGACCCGCTGGGCGAGGGCGGGATATCGGACCTGCTTCGACCCTCGGTCCAGCTGGCCAGCACCGCGACGTCGTTTCGCGAGCCGCCGAGCACCGACATCAACGTCCAGCTGAGCGACGCCAGCCTATCCGGGGTCCAGTCGGCCGCCAGCTACGTTGGCGGCCTTGCCGCCGCCTTCCCGGATTTGTCGGCCGACGAGCTGGCCGCCCTCAATGAAGACCTGGCCACCCTGTCCACCGGGCTCGTCGCCGCCCGTCAGCAGGCGCTGGTCCCCAACCAGCTCGACGCCATCGTCCAGCAACTCAAGGCCGCGGCCTCCGCCCCGGCGACTGCCGATACGGCATCTCAACTGGCAACTCTCAAGTCCTATCTGGACGAGCTGGGCGTGGCTCAGCCGGCGGTGAAGCTGCTGTCCTCCTACCAGTCGGCTGAGAACGCAGTTGTGGCCCTCTCGGCGGGCTCCAACGTGCTCGCCTACGCGCAGCTTCTTAGCTCGGTAGAGGGACTCTCGACGTGGTTCAAGGATCAGCCGACGCCGTTCTACTTCTCGCCTACAACCTTCCAGCCTAGCGCCGCGACACTGGCGGCCCAACAGGCGATGGCGGCCGCCCGGGCCCGGCTTCCGGACGAGCTCGACGGGTTGGCCGCCGCCTTCGGGCCGAACGACCTCTACGCTCCACCGAATCTGCGCACGGCCTACGTCTCGGCCGACGGCACGGTGACCCAGCTCTACGTCACGACTTCGACGAACCCGTACGACACGAGGTCGTTCGACACCGTCCGAGATCTGCGGGCGCTCCTGGCGACCGACCCGGGCCATTTCGGTTCCGCGAGCGGCACCGCGGCGGGCGGCACTGCGGCGAGCGGCAACGCAGCGGGCGGCACTCCGGGCTCCGTCGTCGCTCCTCAGGCTTACGTCGGCGGGGCCACGGCCGAGTTCGCGGACGTGCAGGACACGATCTCCGCCGACTTCCTGCGCGTCGCCGCGATCACCATCGTAGGCATCCTGATCGTGCTCATCCTGCTGCTCCGAGCGTTGGTGGCGCCCGTCTACCTGGTCTTCACCGTCCTCCTGTCGTACGCGATGAGTCTGAGCGTCTCGGCGTTCATCCTGCAGCACGTCTTGGGACAGGCCGGTGTCAACTACTTCATCCCACTCATGGTCTTCGTGCTGCTGGTAGCCCTCGGATCCGACTACAACATCTTCCTGATGTCGCGGGTCCGTGAGGAGAGCTCCACGCGCGAGCTGCGGCCGGGAATACGCGTAGCCTCGGCCCGCACGGGGACGGTCATCACGTCGGCCGGGCTGATCCTGGCCGGGACGTTCGGGGCGCTCGTGACGTCGCCGTTGCAGCTGCTCTTCCAGGTCGGCCTGGCGGTGGCTTTGGGCGTGCTGATCGACACTTTCGTCGTCCGGAGCCTGCTCGTCCCGGCGATAACGGCCTTCATCGGCGAGCTGGCCTGGTGGCCGTTCCACCGTCGTAAGAGCTAGTCGGCCGGACGCCGCGGCCGGGCCCGGGCTCTGCCCCCGCGGCCGGGATCGTCCAGATCCTCGGTGCAGGCGAGAAGGATCGCGGTCTGAGGTGCCGTGCCAGCCCCGGCGCCAACGGGCGACACCTTCCGTACCATCGTCTAGGCCGCCGAATTGGCGATGCACGACTATTGACCTGTCCTGATACACTCGCCGAGCACTCCGGGACTCGATCCTGGGTGAGCGTCAGCTACGGAGAACCACGTTGGGTCTGTTCAACAATCGGAACCGCCGCCACGTCGCCATCCTTGTTCGGTCGGATGGTCGCCGCGTGCAGGTTCCATCTGAGGACCTCGGCCTGGTCGATGTCTCCCTCCTGGGTCTGCTTCGCTCCTTGGAGCTTGGCATTGAGCGCGTACTCGTACTCATTACGGGCTCCCGGCGGGAGACTGGAGGAAGGGACAAGCGCTAGACACGCAAGACCCAGCACAACCAGAACCCTCGCCGGAGCGGCGGGGGTTTTTTGATGGCCGAGCCAGACCAGGGATCGACGAGTTGGACCAGGGCGATCCGCGGATGCGACAGGACGGGATGCAGCGATGGTGACGAAAGAGGAAGGTTTGGGACGATCGCCGGGCCGGACGACGGGCCGCACGACGACCGCCACGACGACGGCCCCGACCGCGACTTCGGCAGCGCCGACGACCTCGGGCACTCTGGGCGCCGTGCCGCCGAACGCGGGGTCGCCGAACGCCGGGTCGCCCCGTCCTGACGGCACGCTCAGCGGGCGTGAGCGCATCAACCACATGCCGGGGGCCGGCACGGAGCGAGCCGACGCCATTTCCGCCGGCCGGCGCGAGATGCTCAGCGATGCCCGCCGCAACCAGATTCGAAGCCTGGCCGAGCGGGGCGTGAAGCGGCCTCGCATCGGTGCGGACGCGGTCTGTGAGGCCCTCGTCCGGCAGGGCGTGGAGGTCTTCTTCGGTTATCCCGGCGGCGTCGTCCTGCCTTTCTACGACGTCCTCGGCGACTACCCCGAGCTACGGCACGTCCTCGTCCGGCACGAGCAGGGCGGTGCGCATGCCGCCGACGGATATGCCCGTGCAACCGGCAAAGTTGGCGTCTGCCTGGCCACGTCCGGTCCCGGTGCCACGAACCTGGTCACCGGCATCGGCAACGCCATGCTCGACTCGGTCCCGATCGTGGCCATTACCGGCAACGTCGTCGGCTCGCTCCTCGGCAAGGACGCCTTCCAGGAGATCGATATCACCGGCATTACGCTGCCCTGCACCAAGCACAACTACCTGGTCCGCGACCCCAACGACATCCCACGCGTCTTCGCCGAGGCGTTCCACATTGCCCGGACCGGCCGTCCGGGACCAGTCCACATCGACCTGACCAAGGACGCGTTGATGGGCGTTTGCTCGGCTGAGCATCCCGAGACGGTGGACCTGCCCGGCTTCAGACCTACCCTGGAAGGTCACTTCCGGCAGATCAAGCTGGCGGCCGGGGAGATCGCCAGGGCCAGGCGCCCGGTCATCCTCGCCGGTCACGGGGTGTTGATCGCCGAGGCAACGGAAGAGCTGCGCGAGCTGGCCGAGAAAGCCCAGATCCCAGTCGCTCACACCCTTCTCGGTGTCAGTGCCATGGACGAGACCCATCCGCTTTCGTTGGGCTTCGTGGGGATGCACGGCTGGAAGCACGTCAACAAAGCGATCCAGTCGGCGGATCTGCTTATCGCCCTCGGCATGCGCTTCGACGACCGCGTCACCGGCCACGTGCCCACCTTCGCGCCGTATGCCCGGATCATCCATGTGGACATCGATCCGGCCGAGATCGGGAAGAACGTGGCAGTCGAGATCCCGATCGTGGGGGACGTTAAGCGGGTCCTGACCGCGCTCCTGCCGCAGGTCCAGCCCGTCGCGCCCGAACAGCGCGCGGCATATCTGAAGGAGATCGCCGACTGGCGGTCCGAGTCGGAGAAGGCTCCGTGGCACGGCTCCGGGTCGTGGCGCAACGGCCAGCTCTCGGCCGACTACGTTGTCGGCAAGATCGGCGAGGCCTCAGGCCACGATGCCACGATCGTGGCAGACGTCGGTCAGAACCAGATGTGGGCCGCTCGCTATGCCGGTTTCCGCCGGCCGAAGAGCCACATCAGCTCGGGCGGCCTCGGGACTATGGGCTTCGGCCTGCCGGCGGCCATGGGCGCTGCAATCGGCCGCCCGGACAAGGAGACGTGGGCCATCGTCGGCGACGGCGGCCTGCAGATGACCGCCCAGGAGCTGATGACGCTCGTGCAGGACAACATTCCCGTGAAGATCGCCCTGCTCGACAACCACAAGCTGGGCATGGTCCGGCAGTGGCAGGAGCTCGTCTACGCGGGCAACTACCACTCGTCGCACCTGCTCGGCCCCGACTGGGTGAAGCTGGCCGAGGCCTACGGCGTGGCCGGTTTCCGCGCCACAACCCCCGAGGAAGTTGATGGCGCCATCGCCGCGGCTCGTGCCGTGGACGGCCCGGCCCTCGTCCACTTCGTCATAGCCGAGCAGCAGAACGTCTTCCCCATGATGCCGGCCGGCAAGGGGCTGTCGGACCTGCTCGAGGAACAGTTCGAGGAGCCGAAGCAATGAGCCCCACCGGCACTCCCGGCCCCGCCCCCGACAGCGCCGTCCAGCCGGCGCCCGCCCACACCGCCCCGCCCGCCCGGGCCCTGCCCGGACACGGCGAGTCCCATCGCCACGTCCTGGTGGCCATCGTCCTCAACAAGCCCGGCGTCCTCAACCGGGTGGCGAGCCTGATGCGGGCCCGGAACTTCAACATCGAAACCCTGGCGGTCAGCCACACCGATCAGCTTGAGGTCAGCCGCATGACCATCACGCTGCGCGGAGACGACGTGGCGGTCGAGCAGGCGGCGAAGCAGCTCTATCGGCTGATCGACGTCCTCAAGGTCCAGGATGTCACCAGCGACCCGACGGTCGAGCACGAGATCGCACTGATCAAAGTCCGTGCCGACGAACGAAATCGCGGCGAGGTGCTGACCATCGCGGAAATGTACAAGGCCCGGGTCGTGGATCTGGCAGCCGAGTCGCTCATCGTCGAGGCAACCGGGACGGAGGCAGAAGTTGACGCTCTGATCTCCCTCCTGCGCGGTTTCGGTATAAAGGAGCTCGTCCGCTCCGGTACCGTCGTCATGTCCCGGGGTGCCGGGTCGATCGAGGAGGCAGTGAAACGATGACCGCTCGCATGTACTACGACGACGACGCCGATCCGAGCGCCCTGGATGGCCAGACCGTCGCGATCATTGGCTACGGCAGCCAGGGCCATGCCCACGCCCGAAACCTGCACGACTCGGGCATCAGGGTGGTCGTCGGCCTGCCCCCTGCGAGCAAGAGCCGCGCCTTCGCCGAAGAGGCCGGGCTCCAGGTTGCCGATGTCGCCGACGCCGTCAGGGCGGCCGACGTGATCATGATCCTGGTCCCCGACACCATCCAAAAGAAGGTGTACGAGACCTCGATCGAACCGAATATGAAGCCGGGCCAGCTGCTCATGTTCGCCCACGGCTTCAACATTCGCTTCGACCGAATCAGGCCGGGTGAAGGGATAGACGTGGGCATGGTCGCGCCCAAGGGCCCGGGCCATCTCGTCCGTTCTGTCTTTGAACAGGGCGGCGGCGTGCCGGCACTCTTCGCCGTGGAGAAGGACGCCACCGACACGGCTCGCGCTCGCGTGCTCGCCTACGCCCGCGCCCTCGGCGCCACCCGGGCCGGCGTGCTCGAGACAACGTTCAAGGAGGAGACCGAAACCGATCTCTTTGGCGAGCAGGTGGTCCTGTGCGGTGGGGTCACGAGCCTGATCAAGAACGGCTTCGAGACCCTGGTCGAGGCCGGCTACCAGCCCGAGCTGGCCTACTTCGAGGTCATGCACGAGCTCAAGCTGATCGTCGATCTGATGTACCGCGGCGGTATGAACTTCATGCGCTTCTCGGTCAGCGACACCGCCGAATACGGCGACTATGTCTCCGGTCCACGAATCATCGACGCCCGCGTCCGCGAGGAGATGCGGGCGGTTCTCCACGAGATCCAGGACGGCACGTTCGCGGCGCGCTGGATCGCCGAGAACGAGGCCGGCCAGCCCGAGTTCAAGAAGATGCGCGAGGCCGGTCGCGACCACCAGGTCGAGCAGGTGGGTGCCCGGCTACGCAAAGCGATGCCGTTCCTCAATCCGGTAGAAGTCGTCGACGGGCAGCCGCAGTCGGCGGCCGCGTCCAAGGGCTGAACGTCTCATGCCCGACTCCGCCAGCCCATCGGCCGGAACGGCCCCTGCCGGCAGCACCTACAACCTCGTCTTCGTTCCCGGCGACGGCATCGGACCCGAGGTCATCGCGGCCGGCCGCGGCGTCCTCGAGGCCACCGGCCGTATCTTCGGATTCGGCTTCGAGTGGCACGAAGTCCTGATCGGCGGCGTCGCGATCGACGCCTACGGCGTGCCGATGCGCGACGACGACCTGGCCGCCAGCGCCGTTGCGGACGCCGTCTACTTCGGCGCCATCGGCGACCCGAAATACGACGACCCAAGGGCGAAGATACGGCCCGAGCAGGCGCTCCTGGCGCTGCGCAAAGGCCTCGGCCTTTACGCCAACCTTCGGCCGGTGTCGGTCCAACCGGTGCTGCGGGCGAGCTCGCCGGTGCGCGAGGCGCTCCTCGAAGGCGTGGACATGATGATCGTTCGCGAACTGACCGGCGGTCTCTACTTCGGGCGGCCGTCGGAGCAACGCAAGACGCCGGCCGGGCGTGAGGTTGTGGACACGCTTTTCTACACCGAGGCCGAGATCCGGCGTGTCGTCAAGCTGGCCTTCGAGCTGGCCCGGGGACGGCGTAAGAAGCTGACCAGCGTCGACAAGGCCAACGTCCTGTCGTCGAGCCGCTTGTGGCGCACGATCGTCGACGAGATGAAGCCCGAGTATCCGGACGTCACGGTCGAGCATCGGCTGGTAGACGCCTGCGCCATGACGTTGATCCAGCGCCCGGCGATCTTCGATGTACTCGTGACCGAGAACCTCTTCGGCGACATCCTGTCGGACGAGGCGAGCGTTCTCGCCGGGTCGCTCGGGATGCTGCCATCGGCGTCCATCGGCGAGAGACGCACCGCGCACGGGCTGTTCGGGCTGTACGAGCCGATCCACGGTTCCGCGCCCGACATTGCCGGCAAGGACGTCGCCAATCCACTCGCGGCGATCCTGTCCGGGGCGATGATGCTGCGCTGGTCGTTGGGCCAGGCCGCGGCAGCAGAGGCCATCGAGCGGGCAGTGGCGTCGGCTCTCGCCGCGGGCTACCGGACGCCGGACCTGCTCTCCGTCACCGGCGACGCCACCGGGCTTCGGCCGGTCGGCACGCAGGCCATGGGTGACGCCATCGTGGCCGCCTTGGGCGCGGCCTCAGACGCGGCCTTGGGCGCCGCCGGCGGCCGCCCCCCCGCGGAGGCCGTTCGATGAGCGACCGCGTCGTCCTGTACGACACGACCCTGCGCGACGGGACCCAGCGCGAAGGCCTGGTCGTCTCCCTGGCGGACAAGATAAAGATCGCCCGCCGTCTCGACGAGTTCGGGATGGCCTACATCGAGGGCGGCTGGCCGGGCTCCAACCCCAAGGACGTCGACTTCTTCGCTGCCGCCCGATCGATCGAATGGAAGCAATCCAGGCTGGCCGCATTCGGCTCCACGCGCCACCGCTCAAACCGTCCCGAGACGGATCCCAATCTCGTGGCCATCGTCGAAGCCGGGACGCCGGTCGTGACGATCTTCGGCAAGAGCTGGCTGCTCCACGTCCGCGACGTTCTCGGGGCGACACCCGATGAGAACTTAGCCATGGTCGCCGACTCGATCGCCTTCCCGGCCGCGGCAGGCCGGGAGATGATCTACGACGCCGAGCATTACTTCGACGGCTACAAGGACGACCCTGCCTACGCCCTGGCCACGCTTCGCGTCGCTCGCGATGCGGGCGCCGGGACGCTGGTCCTGTGCGATACGAACGGCGGCACGCTGACCGACGAGCTCGTCTCGATCGTGCGAGCCACGTCGGCCGCCCTGGCCGCTGACGGAGGCCTCGAAGTGGTATGGGGCATCCACTGTCACAACGACTCGGAGCTGGCGGTGGCCAACTCGCTGGCGGCGGTGGCAAACGGCGTCCGCCACGTCCAGGGCACGATCAACGGCTACGGCGAGCGCTGCGGCAACGCCAACCTGGTAAGCATCCTGGCCGACCTGGAACTGAAGACGAGCTATAAGCCCGTTCCGTCGGGCCGGCTGGGCGAACTGACGGAGATGGCCCGCTACGTGGCCGAGATCGTCAACATCGCCCCGGACGACCACCAGCCGTACGTCGGCCGGTCGGCGTTCGCCCACAAGGGCGGCGTCCACGGCTCCGCCACGGCGCGGGTCAGCAGCTCCTATCAGCACGTGGATCCGATCGTCGTCGGCAACGTCATGCGCCTCGTCGTGAGCGAGCTCGGCGGCAAGGCCAACACGCAGCTCCGGGCGGAGCAGCTCGGCCAGGGGCTCGACGGCGTCGATCCGAAGGCCCTCAGCCAGGTCATCAAGCGGCTCGAGGCCGAGGGTCTCGCCTTCGAAGGCGCCGAAGCCTCGTTCGAGCTCCTGGTCAAGCGCTACAAGGCCGGCTACGTGCCTCCGTTCGAGCTGCGCGATTTCACGGTCGTCGTCGAGCAGCGCGGGGGAGCCGAGCTTCTTTCCGAGGCCACGGTCAAGGTGGAGGTGGCCGGTGAGATCCTGCACACCGCTGCCGACGGCAACGGTCCGGTGAACGCCCTGGACACGGCCCTGCGCAAGGCGCTGGGAGCTTTCTATCCGCAACTCGATGCGGTCCACCTCGTCGATTACAAGGTTCGCATCCTCGACAGCGAGGAGGCGACGGCCGCCCAGACCCGGGTCATCATCGATTCGTCGAACGGGGTCCTGGAGTGGTCGACGATGGGCAGCGGCACCAACATCATCGCCGCCTCCTGCGCGGCCCTGTGCGACTCTCTCGAGTACGCGATCTGGAAGACGGGCGCGGAAGTGAGGCGGCGCGACGAACGCCACTTCACCACCTCGGCGCGGCCCAACGGGGCGGGCTCAGCGGCCCGGCCCGTTGGGCCGGCGTAGGGAGAGGGAGGGTTTCGTGGCGTCGCGGGCGTTCGGCCGTTCGCCGGGATCGGGTTCTCCGGGCGTGGCCGCGGCCGGGCCCGACACCGCGGCCCGCGCGCCGGGAGTGGCATTCCAGGGCGAGCCCGGCGCCTTCAGCGAGGAGGGCGTTCTTCTGGCCTTCGCCGCTCCGACGGCCGTGGCTCTGCCGACGTGGCGGGCAGTCTTCGAGGCCGTTCAAGCCGGTAGCGTCGACGCTGGCGTCGTCCCGATCGAGCGCTCGCAGGGTGGCAGCGTTCGCGAGATCTACGACCTGCTTTTCGAGTTCGACGAAGTCCGCATCGCGGCCGAGGTGACCGTCCCCGTCCACCTGGCCCTTCTCGCGTTGCCGGGCCAGACGCTCGACGAGATCGATCGCGTCTACAGCATCGCCCAGGCTCTCGACCAGGCCGACGAGTTCCTGCGATCGCGGCCGTGGCAGGTTATGACAAGCTATAACACCGCGGGCGCAGCCAAGGCCATCGCCGATGCGGGCGAGCGGAGGGCCGGGGCCGTGGCCTCCGCCCGTGTCGCGCCGCTGTACGGTCTGGAAGTGCTGGCCAGCGGTATCCAGACGGGCGACGCCAATCGGACCCGTTTCGCCGTCCTGACACGTGACCCCGTCCCGAACGACTGGTTCGCCCCCAACACCCTGTCCGGCCCGATGAAAACGACACTGGTCTGGGCCGTCCGGAACGTTCCTGGCAGCCTGCACCGCTGCCTGGGCTGCTTCGCCGAACGCAAGATCAACCTGTCGCGTCTCGAGTCGAGGCCAAGCCGTGGCGTTAGATGGGAGTACGTCTTCTGGGCCGACCTCGACGCGGACCCGTCGACGCCCGACTGTGCCGCCGCCCTGGCCGCGCTCCTGCGCGAGGCCGTGATGGTTCGGGTCGCGGGCGTCTACCACCGTGCCGCCGAGGAGTAGCCGCTCGGTCGATTCCGTCGAGTCCGTCGTGGCTTCGATGGCAACCTGGGTGAACGGACGGCCGCGAGGTCCTCAAGCATCGCGTCTCGATCGCTCTCTCACGGACGCTCGACCAGGCTGAATGACGATGGCTCGCCGGCCATGGGTCGCGAGTCGGAAAGTCGGTCCGTCCGGCAACCGTCTTGATGGGGACGGACGAGTGACCGGACGTTCGCCGCATCGTCGTTTCGAACAGGACCTCGGTCACCCATAGGGGCGGTGCGCGCACACCACGCCTGCGAAACCGTACTGGCGACCGCCTCCGCCGCAGGTCCCTGTGCGCCGGGCCGCGCACAGGTTGTGGCGTTTCGAAACGTCGCGTGACCAAAGTACCGGCGGCGCTATGCCTCAAGTATGGCTAGAACCTCCTCAGGACAGGGAGTACTAACGAACCTATTCGTACATGCCCTCATCAAGCCAAAAGGAGAAACAATGCGGAAGTACTTCGGTAAGCGGCGGATCGCCCCTGTGGCGATTGCCCTGTTAGCGCTGGCTCTTGTCAGCGGCGTTGCCTTTGCCTACTGGACCATGACCGGCTCGGGCACCGGTACCGCCACCGCTGGCAACGTCTCGGCCATGACCGTCAACCAAACCACCGTCCTTGCACCGATGTATCCGGGCGACAGCCCCCAGACGATCAGCGGCAACTTCAACAACCCGAATTCCGGCCCGGTCTGGGTCTCGACCGTGACCGCCAGCATCGCCTCGGTCGCTAAGGCCGTCGGCGCGCCGGCCGGCACCTGCGATGCAACCGACTTCACGCTGGCCAACGCCACGGCGACTGTGAACGCCGAGATCCCGTCCGGTAGCGGTAAGGGAGCCTGGACCGGCCCTACGATCCACTTCAACGACAAGCCTGCGACGGACCAGGACGGCTGCAAGGGTGCAACGCTCAACCTGGCCTATTCGATTCCGTAACAAGACGGCGTGGAGTGGCGGCACCCCATAGGGGAGCCCCTCACAAACCATTGCCTACGCAAGAGATCGCGAAGACGTGATCCAGGTGACAGGTAAGCCGTCCAGCGACGCTCACGAGAACTCCAGGTGGTGGCGCAGGCTCCTGCCGCTACTTGTGCTGCTCCTCCTGATCGCGCTGGCCTGGACGTGCCGTGGAGTTGCCGCTACAGGCCCGGCGGGCGGGTCGCCGTCGCCTTCCTTCGCCGCGTCCAGCGCCACCTCCTTTGGCTCGCTGATCGTCTCGAGCCCGGCGCCGACTGCGACCGTCTCGAGCCCGGCACCGTCCGGGATCGGCGGCTGGAGCGGCGTGGCTCAGACCGGTGGCGCCGACTTCAAGATCATGGATGCCGGTGTCGAAAACCTCATGCTCGGCGTGGCGACGGCGATCCCGCTCACGCTGATCAACCCGAACGGCATCCCGATCTACGTCACCGCCTTGACCGTGACGGTGTCACCTGACAGCACTCCGCCCGGCTGCGCCAGCGAGGGCAACCTCCAGGTGACCCAGTCGAATGCATCGAGCGCCGACCCGATCGCCATCCCCGCTAACGGCAGCGTGACCCTGGCCAGCCCGCCGCGCGCGCCGCAGATCACGCTCCTGAACCTGCCCGACGTAAACCAGGACGCCTGCAAGAACAAGATCTTTCACCTGACCTACAGCGGAAGCTCCCGTTCGTGAACTCGCCGGCCTTCTCTCGGAAGAGCAAGCGGCTGTTCGGGAAGAGCAGGTGGCTTCCCGTGCTGGCCGGGCTAGTGCTTGCGCTCGGGTCCGTCACGGATGTCGGTGCCTACTGGACCGCGACCGGTACGGGCAGCGGCAGCGGCATTTCAGGATCGCTCGCCGCAACGTCGGTCAGCGCCACCCCGGGGTCCGGAGCGACGGCGATCCTCACCTGGAGCGCCGTCACGCCGCCGGGATCGGGCTCCGTCTCCTACTACGTGCTAAGGGATGGCGGGAGTCCTGCCGGCAACTGCCCGACCCAGGCGGCGCCGACCTCAGTTCTCACGTGCACCGACAGCGGGCTGAGCGGCGGTACCCACAGCTACACGGTGACGGTGGCGTACCACTCCTGGACGGCAACGAGCTCACCGGCGACGGTTACCATCGGGGGCGGCGCCACCGTTGCGTTCGCCAGCCACGGCAATGGCACCACCCATGGCGGCGGCAACCTCACGGACACGTTCACCGGGGCGGGCTTCAAGCCCAACACGGTCGTCGCCCTCACCTACGCCTTCGGCTCCTCCACCCCGATCGCTCTCGGACCCTATGGCCTGAACCCGACCTCCGCCGCGGACGGGACGTTCAACTTCTCGTTCCAGGAGAACTGTGTAGACGGGGCTGGTGTCCAGCAGACGACCGATCTGCCGGTGATTGTCACGGCATCGGACGGCACGACCGACGCGACCGGTGGCGGCATCATCGTCTGCAGCCTGTATTAGTCGGTTCCCGTGTAGCGGCCCGTAGTCCGCTAAGAGGCCGATCCGGGCGAGCCGGGAGTGTCGGCCTTCTCGACGGTCCCTCCTTCAGCGTCCCGGGTCCGCTAAGCTAGGCGACTGGCGGGAGGAACGGGCATGGGCAATCCATCCCGCGGGCGCGGCACAGGAGCGAGGTCAGAGTGATCGGCGACACTCTCTCGGGTGAAGCGGCGGAACTCCGTCGACGCGCGGCCGATCTGGCCGGTGCGCTTTCTCGAGCGGCACGGCGCTCCGCGACGATCGCCCAGGAACGGGCCGTGTTGCGAATGCTCGGCGTCGATGGACTGGATCGTGCCGGGCGGCCCCTCGCGGCGTCGCTCGCGGAGCGCTACTGCGGCTCCGATCCCCGCCGCCTTGCTCGCGGCGTGATCCTGCCGTTCGTCGCGGCCATGCTCGAGTACGAGCTGCCGTCGCTCGACCTCGCCCTCGACGTGGCATCCGGGGCGATCGACCTGGGCCTTGAGGCCGAGCTCCTGGAGCGCCCAGACCGGCTCGTCGCGGCCGAGGAGCGGGCCGCTCAACTGCTGGAGTCGGCGTTGGTTCGCTTCGACGCCAATCGCACCGCGACGCACGAGATGCGCGACTTCCTCGGTCTGCCCGAGGAGCCCTGGCTTGGCGCCGCACTGCAGGCCACCGAGGTGGAGGCAGCTGCTGCCGAAACGCGGGCGATCGTCGTCGGCGGCGTGGACGTGGTCCAGGTTCGAGTGCTCGCCAACTGGGAATTCGCCGAGGCCCGTCGACAGGCCGGTCTCGAAGCGCCGGACCTCTTCGAAGGGTGGGTGGAGCGGCGCAAGGCCGAGCGCAGGCAAAGCGGGGCATCCTGGCCCGCCCTGATCGAGCGTCGCTACGGCGACCGCAGACGCCCGGGGAAGTCTGCGCGGCCAGCTGAAGACGCGGTCCCAGCAGGGAGCCAGCGGGGTCTGGCATCACTCCGGCTGGCCGCTGACGACGCCTCCGCCGAGCGTGGCTGCTACGCCAGCCTGATGACCGTTACCTCGGCCTTCGCTGCGCCGGAGCAGGCCGTCGTGGCCGGCTTCGAGCGCATCGACTTCGTCGGAGCGGACCCGATTCGAGAGATCGTCGAAGAGAACGTGGACCCGGAACGCGCCCTCGCCGACCACGCTTTCGCTCACCGACTGCAGGCCCGGGCCGGTTGCCGCGTGGTCGTCGGGCCCGGCCCGCTGGCGCTCGGTGCGGACGTGGCCAGCGGCCTCCCCTCCGATGCGACCACCCGGGCCGGCCGTGCGCTGGCCCTCCAGGCGCTGGGCGCCGAGCTGGCCCTGGCCGACGGCCTGCCGGCCGATCGGCTCCTCTTGGGCGCGATTCCGGATTGGGCGGTCAGCGACCGTGACCCTGGATCGATCCTGCTCCAGGCGTGGCTGCGGCGAGCGGTCTTTCCCGGGCACCGGCTCGTCGTCGATGGACCGACCAGCTGGCTCGGTTCGCCCGGTGGGGCCATTGCCGCCGTTTCGGCTCTCGTGGGCGGAGACGCTTCGCTGGTCGTGGAGCCGGGCGTTTCCGGCAGCGTGGTCACTGCGTCGGCGGACCTCCAGGCCGCAGCGAGGACGGCGCGGACGGTGCGGGCGGCGCTTGGCGACGGCGCCCTGCACGGCGACGCGGCGGAACTGGCCGGCAGGACTCTCAGGGTCGCGGCCACGGTCCTCGAAAGGCTTTCGGCCGAAGGCTGGGAGAGCTTGCTCGGGCCGGCCGGCCAGCGTGCCGATGGGGACCGGCTCGGCCGGTCCGCGGTCGTTGAGCGCGACGAAGGCCCGACTTCGGGGGCGAGGCTGCTGGCAAGCCTGGCTTAGAGACCTTGCCGGCGCGAGACTGGCCCCGCCATCTTGCCCCCGCGACGTGGCGACTCCTCGCGCCCGTGGTCCGGTGCTAGCATGCCCCGGGGCCGGGCGTGCCCGATCGAGGAGAAGAAGCTGACCAGTTCGAACGAGCGGACGATCGAACTCGCCGGGCGGCCTGTGCCCGTCCTGGTCGTTCTCGGCCTCGCCGCCCTCCTGGTCTCCTGGCTCGGGATCGTCTACTACGCCGAGCCGTGGAGCAGGTCCCTGCTGCCCTCCGGCATGGACGCCCGGTGCTACTGGGTGCCGACCCTGTCGGATCCGTATCTCAACTCGAACTGGCTCGACCAGATCGCTTACCCGTACTCGCCGGCGTTCCTGCAGCTTCTCGAGCCGATCCGGCTGCTCCCGTGGCAGGCCTTCATGGGTGTCTGGGCCGCGATCCTCATGGCCGCCCTGACCTACATGACGGGCCCGCGCCTGATTCTCCTTGGACTGGCGTTCTTCGGATTGATGGAGATCTGGGGCGGCAATATCGAGCTGCTGGTCGCGCTGGCGATCGTGCTCGGCTTCCGATGGCCGGCGGCCTGGTCGTTCGTGCTGCTGACGAAGATCACGCCCGGCGTCGGGCTCCTCTGGTTCGCGGTCCGGCGCGAATGGCGATCGCTGGCGATCGCAGCGGCGGCGACCGCAGCAGTCGTCGCCGTTTCGTACGCGTTCATGCCTGGAGCGTGGCAAACATGGCCGGGGGTTTTGGCCAACAACGTCGGTAAGAACGGGACGTGGGCGGCCGTGCCGGTCCCGTTGGTCGTCAGGCTTCCGTTTGCGATGCTCGTAGTGATCTGGGGGGCTCGAACCAACCGCCGCTGGACCGTCCCGGTGTCGGCCATGCTCGCCCTGCCGGCACTGTGGTATGGGGGTCTGAGCATCATGGTCGCGGTGCTGCCCTTGCTCGGGGCGCGCTCCTGGACCGATGTCGGCCGCGTGGCGGCGCAGGGCCGGTCCGAGCTGGCGTCCTCGATTGCGACCGTCCGCTCGTTGGGGCGTCGACCGGCCGCCGGGGATTCGGTCACCAGGTCAGACTGAGATTTCTGCCCGACGGTTCGAGCGCCTTCCTCGTACGATTGCGCCAACACGGAAAGAACCAGCGTCCCGGAGGAGGAATCGTGCCAGACCGCTCTCCACTGCCGGTACGTGAGGCCGCCTGGCCGACGCTTCACGTCTCGCGACACCCGGCCGTCCTCCACAAGCTACGGATACTGCGCGACGTGAAGACGGAGCCCAAGAAGTTCCGCGAAGTCGTCCGCGAGCTGTCGTGGCTGCTCGGATACGAGGCCTTGTCCGACGTCGAGGTTCGCCCGCTTTCGGTGACGACGCCTCTCGAGACCACCGATGCCCACGAGCTGGGCGTGCGTATCGGCCTGGTGCCTATCCTGCGCGCCGGCCTGGGCATGGTGGACGCCATGCTCGAGCTGATGCCCACCGCCGAGGTCTGGCACCTGGGCCTGTTCCGCGACGAGCGCACCCTTCGGCCTGTCGAGTATTACAACAAGCTTCCCGATTCAGCGACCGTGGACCTGTGCCTTATCCTCGACCCGATGCTCGCCACCGGGGGGTCGGCCACCGCGGCGATCGAGGTCCTGAAGCGTTGGGGTGCCACACGGATCAAGCTCGTCAACTTGATCGTGGCACCTGAAGGCGTGGACGCCGTCACCACCGCCCACCCCGACGTTGAGATCTACTGTGCGGCCGTGGACCGTCAGCTCAACGAGCACGGCTACATCCTGCCGGGCCTCGGCGACGCCGGGGATCGGCAGTTCGGGACGGGCCGCTCCGAGTAGCCCGGCAGCGCAACTTTCGCCAAAGAGAGAAGCTGCCCCGGACCTGCCGGCGTGCGCATACGCCGGCCGTTCCCCGGCCGCGGCCCCGGACCTGCAGGCTTGCGCACAGCCGGCTGGCTTGGGGTCATTGATCTGGGATCTGGCATCTGGGATCTGGCAGCCGGCGGCTTTCACCGATAGCATGCGAGGCTACATGGCCACCAAAGCCGCTCCAATTCAGCCGGCCTCGGCGCCGCCGGCCGATTCGACCGCGTCTGCCGGCCTGACCTCGGTCGAAGCGGCGCAGAGACTGCGTCAGGACGGCCCCAACTCTCTTGGCGCTGAGGGCCGCCGCGGAACGCTTGCCGTTCTGATCAGCCAGTTCGCCAGCCCGCTCGTGCTGATCCTCGTCGCCGCCAGCGCGGTCAGCATCGTCGTCGGCGATCGGGTCGAGGCCGGAATAATCCTCACGATCGTGGCCATGAGCGCGATGCTGGGCTTCGTCCAGGAGGCGCGCTCCGAAGCGGCAGTGGCCGCGCTCCAGGCTCGACTGGCCTTGAGGGCCACGGTAATCCGGGACGGCAAACAGCAGGACATCCTGATCCATGACGTCGTTCGCGGCGACGTCGTGGTCCTGGGCGCCGGCGATATTGTCCCGGCGGACGTGCGCCTGCTCGAGGCCAACCACCTGTTTGTGGATGAGTCTTCGCTGACCGGCGAGTCGGCCGCCGCGCTGAAGAACCCCATGCCGGGCGATCTCGATCCGGGTAAGGACGAGGATCGGGCCGGGCTGGCCTTCTTCGGGACTAGCGTCGTAAGCGGCACCGGAAAGGCCCTGGTCACCGCGACAGGAGCCCGGACGAGCTACGGGGCCATCGCCCACCGGCTGGCCGAACGGGCGCCCGAGACCGACTTCCAGCATGGCGTCCGCGCCTTCAGTCTGCTGATAGGTCGGGTCACCCTGATCCTCGTGGTCGGTGTCTTCGCTATCAACGTGGCCCTGCAGCGACCGCTCTTCGACGCCTTGCTCTTTTCGATTGCCCTGGCGGTCGGCCTGACGCCGGAGCTGCTGCCGGCCATCGTCACCCTCAACCTCACCCGCGGAGCGCGTGCTCTCACGGTGCACGGCGTGCTGGTCAAACGCCTGCCGGCGATCCAGAACCTGGGCAGCGTCACGGTCCTCTGCACCGACAAGACGGGCACGCTCACCCTCGGCAAGCTGGAGTTGGTCAAGGCCGTTGGCATAGACAAGGACGACGCCGGCGAAGCGTCTCACGCCCTCGATCTCGCGTATCTCAACAGCCACTTCGAGTCGAGCTTCCAGAACCCTCTCGACACTGCCGTCCTGGCGGCCGCCCCGAAGCCGGCCGATTTGGGCTCCTATCGAAAGCTCGCCGAGCTGCCGTACGACTTCAACCGGCGGATGCTCAGCGTGGTCGTCCAGCGCGGCAGCGAGCCGCCGCTCCTCGTGACTAAGGGTGCGCCCGAAGCGGTCGCGGCAGCCTCGAGCAGCGTTCGCGAGGATCACACGGCTCGGGCCATCCACAAGGCAGAACACGATCGACTGGCGAAGCTAGTGAACGGTTCATCCGCCGACGGCTTCCGCCTGGTCGCAGTAGGCTCCAGGGTGCTGAGGCCCGACGAGTTGACCGGTTTGCCGGGCACGGCGACGGCTGCGAAGACTTCGGCCGCGAGCGCCACAGGTTCGGCGTCGGCCGCGAAGACGTCGGCCGCCACCGCTTCGGCTCCGACCTCTAAGGCTCCGGCTTCGCCCGGCGGAATCGTCCTCGCGGACGCCTCGAGACTCGAGCGGGACCTCACCTTCGAGGGCGTCATCCTGTTCAGCGATCCACCCAAGCCGGACGTCGGCCAGGCGATCGAGGATCTGGCGAACCAGGGCATCGCCCTCAAGATCATCACCGGCGACAACGACCTGGTAGCCCGTCACGTGGCGGGGCTGGTCGGGCTGAAGGTCGACGGCGTGCTGACCGGCGACCAGATGCGGAAGCTGACCCATCCCGCGCTGGTGGCCCGCGCGCCCCGGACCACGATCTTCGCCCGCGTCGACCCGGACCAGAAGCTCCAGGTCATCCGGGCTCTGCGCGAGTCCGGTCACGTCGTGGGCTACATGGGCGACGGCATCAACGACGCTCCCGCGCTCCATGTCGCCGATGTCGGCATCAGCGTCGACAACGCCACCGACGTCGCCCGGTCGGCGGCCGACATCATCCTGCTCGAACCGAGCCTGGCGGCAATCAGCCAGGGCGTGACAGAGGGCCGGCGCACCTTCGCCAACACGCTCAAGTACATCCGGATGGGCACGAGTTCCAACTTCGGTAACATGATCAGCATGGCCGGGGCGGCCGCCCTGCTGCCCTTCCTGCCGATGACACCGGGCCAGATCCTGCTCAACAACCTCATCTACGACGCTTCGCAGACGGCGATCCCGACGGACAACGTGGACGCGGACGTGCAAGCCGAGCCGGCCCGCTGGGACGTCCACGCTATCGAGCGGTTCATGGTCGTCTTCGGACCCGTGTCGTCGATCTTCGACTACGTCACCTTCGGCGTGCTGCTCCTGATGCTCGGTAGCAACCAGGACTCGTTCCACACCGGCTGGTTCGTGGAGTCGCTCTTCACCCAGATCCTGGTGGTGCTGGTCATCCGGACGCGTCTCACGCCGTTCTGGCGGAGCCGCCCGAGCAAGCAGCTCGCGGCGGCAATCGTGGCGGCGCTCGCCGTGACCGTGATCATTCCCTTGAGCCCGCTCGGGTCGGTGATCGGCTTCGGGGCTTTGCCGTGGCAGTTCTGGCCACTGGTGGCAGTGATCGTCGCGGCCTACCTGACACTCGTGGAGCTGACCAAGTACTGGTTCGACCGGCGCGAGGCGCGACGACCGGAGTCGATTGCACGTCAGAAGGGGCGAGCCAAACTCCGGGTCGAACCTTCGAGTAAGTAGTCCCGGCCCTCGTGTCGCAGCGCCGAAACCGGCTGACCTCGTGTCCGCACCCGCATAGCATCGTGGCCGAGCGGCTCGTTCGCGCCGCGTTCCCCGGTACATTGAACGGGAGGTAACTGGTGGAGCTGAAGATTGAGCCGTCCCGAACGGCCCTGGTTGTGATCGACCTGCAGCGCGGGATCGCAGCCATGCCGGCCGTCCCGCACGCCCCGGGTGAAGTCGTCGCCCGAGCGGCGCAGATGGCGGAGGCGCTTCGGGCCGCGGGCGGAACGGTCGTGCTCGTTCACGTTGCTCGCTCGCCGGACGGCAAGGACGGCCTGAAGCCGATCACCGATGCGCCGGCCTGGGTTGGTGGCCGCTCGATCGCGCCGGATTGGGCGGAGATTGTCGCCGAGCTCAAACCCGAGCTCGCCGATGTCGTAATCACCAAGCGCCAGTGGGGCGCCTTCCACGGCACCGAGCTGGACCTGCAGCTCCGCCGCCGCGGGGTCGACACGATCATCCTGTGCGGCATCTCGACCGGCGCGGGTGTCGAGACCACGGCCCGCGACGCCTACGAGCTCGGCTACCAGCAGATATTCGTCGAAGATGCGATGGCCGCCCGAGACGCCGACGAGCACGGCCACACCGTGACCTGGCTCTTTCCGCGAATCGGGCGAGTCCGCTCAACTGAGGAGGTCCTTGGCGCGCTGAAGTAAGTCAGTGCGGGCCTCGGGGCTCTTGCCCGCCGATGGCGCGCGGCCTGGGTCCAATCGGAGATGCGTCTTACGCACCGCTTACATAGGGTCACCCGGATTACGCTCAATTGGAGGAGATCATCGGCGCGTTGCGACGATCGGGCGGTAAGGAGGCTCCCCTCGTGAGACGGAATCGCGCTCAGACGGTGGCCTGCCTGGCCGCGGCCCTGCTGGTCTGTCTCGCCCTGGCCGGGTGCGGCCACGGAGCGGCCACGCCTCAGTCGACGTCGATCCAGGCCAGCCCCAGCCGGCCCGCCACAACCGCCAACGTCAGTCCATCGGCCGCCGCCACGACTTCCATGCCCCTCGGACCGTCCGCGTCTTCGACTGCGCCGAGGAGCCAGCCAACCATGGATCCGGTGGCCAGCGAGCTCGACCAGATCAACCAGCTCATCAACGACCTGAACAACTCGGTCCAGTCCTCGGACTCGTCGCAGCAGGGCGGCGAGTAGCGATGGGACAGGCAAGGAGCTCCGCCATGCGCTCAGTCCTTCGCTACGGCATCGTGGCCGCGGTCGTCGCGGTCGTGGTTGCGGCATCGGCCGTCGGCGTTGCCAGCGCCGCATCGCCGGCGCCCGTGCCGGGCGGCCCCGCGGGTTCGGGAATGTGCGCGGCTCAGGCCTCCGCCGCTCGATCCGGGGGGACCGTCGCCGCCCTGCGAACCTTTGCCGATTGCGAGATCACACGCCGGATGACCACTCTCGGTCAGCTTTCGGCGGCAGTCGGAGCGTCGAAGAGCCTGACCTCCGCCGACGCTGCCGCACTGTCCACCGACATCGCCAGCGCCAGTTCGGGGCTGGCGAGCCTGAAGGCCAAGATCGACAACGGGACGTCCATAGTGGCGCTCAAGCTCCAGATCGTCGAGATCGTGACCAGGTTCCGTGTCTACCTGCTCCTCGGGCCGCAGGTACGACTTACCATCGCCGCCGATGATGTGCTGGCGCTCAAGCCCCGTTTCGACGGGATCTCGACCAGCCTGGCCGGGCGAATCGCCCAGGCCATAGCCAACGGCAAGGACGTGGCCTCGGCTCAGGCCTCGCTCGCTGCCATGAACGCCGCCGTTGCCAGCGCCGAGGCCCTGGCGTCGCCGCTACCGGCCCAGCTGCTGGCGCTGACCCCGGCGCAGTACAACGCGGGCATGGGAGGGCCGGTCCTGCAGAAGGCACGAGGCGCCCTGATCGAGGCCCGTGACGCTCTCAAGGCTGCGGCTCAGGACGGTCGGGACGTGCTCGCCGATCTCGAGTAGGGGCGGTCCTGGCCAGCCGAGAGTCGCACCGGCGCCTGCCGGCATGAACGTCCTCGCCTGGAAGCCCTAATCGGGAATCGAAGAGCAGCCGACCGCAGAGGGGGGTAGCGGTCGGCTGCTCGTATTCGCGGCCGGGCGGGTACTGGCCACCTCGAACCGGCCGCGGGACATTCTGTCCACCCAATCCTGATGGAATCCTGAATCCCGGTGCATTCGCGGGCTTTCCCGAACCTTCAAGTCGCGACTACACCGCGTGCGGGTCGGCGGCCCAGGCCTCGACCGACGTCGTAACCTGCAACCCGGTCGAGGCGGACTGCTCGATGGCCAGCGACACCAGGTGGTCCTGGCAGGCATCCGCCAGTGGATAGGGCGCGGCCCCGTTGCAGCGGACCCAGGCCGCCATCGCCGTCAGCAGAGTGCTGATCGCGATCTCGTCGTCGTTGAGGCGCAGGCCGGGGAATGGGTTTCGGTAGAGGATGGCCTCGCCGACGCTGATGTGGTCCGTATCGAACCCGTCGAGATCGAGGTCGTAGCCGGTCTGACGCCGAACCAGCGGAGTCCGAACGATCGTGCGTGGACCGACGAGCCGAACTACCTCGTCGTTCGAAATCTCTCCTGCGGAGCCGCGGACCAAGATCCGGCGCGACCGGAGCTGGTTGTGCCACTGGTTGTCCGTGAAGTCGTAGAGCCCCATCGAGCCGCCGAAGTCGATGGTCGCGATCGTTGTCCTCGCATCCTTCGGCCGGTCGTCGTCGGTCCAGCGGTCGCGAGCCAGCGGGTCGATCAGGGGCGCGACGAAGGTCCGGGCGCTTACGGTCGCAAGCTCGCACCGGACGCCGAGGAAGGCCCTCATCAGCGCCACCGCGTGATACAGGTGCGTCGAGGACACCTGGACGGACGTAACCGTGCCGATCGCCCCCCGGCGGACCAGCTCGAGCCGCGACGCGTGGCTGGGCATCAGCGGGTACTGCTCGGCGACCTGGACCAGGCCGCTAGACCCGACCGCTTGCCACAGGCGACGGAGTCCGTCGATGTCCGGCGCGGGCGGCGTCTCAGACAGGATCGGCAGCCCGAGTTCGACCGCGGCCTCGACCACGCCCGGTGCCTCCGCCCAAGGCACTGCGCTCACGACGAACTCAGGACGTTGAGCCGATTTCAGCTCTGCTATGGAGCCGTAAGCAGGCACTCCCCATCGCGCCGCCATCGCGTCGGCCGCTTCCCGGCTGCGACCGACGAGGCCGACGACTTCGACCTGCGCCGGCAGCAGGCGGGTCAGCCTCAGGAACTGCTGCGCTCGCCAACCGCCACCGATAATCCCGAACCTGCTCGCCATGGCCGTCATGCTAGCGAGTGGAGGACTGGGCCGCTAACTCCTCCCGATGGCGTTGCCACCAGGCCACGGTCGCCGGGATCGACTCCTCGAAGTCGTCAGTGGCAACTTCACGCGCTCAGGTTGCGATTCAGCGCGAACCCGGCGAACCTCAGCCGGCGCGGAGCGCCTCGAACAACGGCGCGAACCGCTCGAGCGTGGCGCCGGTCAGCGCCGGCAGCGGGCTCGGGTCGTCCGCCTCACCCACGTAGAGCGTCAGGTGTTGAAGACCGGCCGCGCCGAGGGATCGCATCGTGGCCACCATCGCCTCTCGGGAGCCGCCGATCCATCCCGGGCGCTCGTCGGCCGAGCCGTCGGGCTTCAGCGCGATCCGTCCATAGCCGGTCAACTCGAGCGAGGCCGGGTTGCGGCCCACTGCTGCGCATGCCGCGGCTGCTTGCTCGGCGATTTCGGCGACGTCCGCCGCGCTCGAAAGCGTGGTGTTGACGTTCACGGCATCGCCCCACCGCGCCGCTATGCGCATGGTCCGCTCGCCCTTTCCGGCGATCCAGAGGGGGATGCCGGTCGGCCGCGGGCCCCGCGGCAGCGCCTCGGCACCGTCGGTCCGGTAGTGCCCCCCCTCGAACGTGACCGGCGGCTCGCGGAGCATCCGGGCCACGATCTCGACGGCCTCCGCGTGTTTGCCGACGTGGCGCTCATCGTCGTAGCCGAAGGCCCGCCAGCTGTCGTCGCTCGCCGGCACGCCGCTGCCCAGGCCGAGCACCAGCCGCCCGGCGCTGACCTCGTCGAGCGTGGCGGCCATCTTTGCGAGCAGGGCAGGGTTACGGAACCCGGTGCAGGCGACGAACGGCCCGACCTCGATCCGAGTGGTCGCGTCCGCCGCCGCGGACAGGATCGTCCAGCACTCCCAGAAGCCGATTGGGGGCCGGCCCGGGATCACTCGCATCAGATGGTCAGGCACCCAGAGGGTGTCGACGCCGAGGGACTCAACGTCCCGGGCGAGCCGCCGCATAACCGACCAGCCGACGTTCAGGCCGTCCCGCCCCGGCCAGGTCGGCAGGCTCAGCCCGATCTTCAGCCGCGTATCGTCCGCCATAGCACCCTCCCGTGAGTCGCGAGGCGCCTACGCGGCGACAACCTGATTGCGACCTGCCCGCTTGGCCATGAAGAGCCCGACGTCGGCCCGGCTCAGCAGCGCCTCCCTCGTCGGGTCGGCGGGATCGATGACGGCACATCCGGCGCTCACGGTGGCACGCAGCGGTTGTCCATCGGCGCCGGGCACCGCACGCGCCTCGAGCCCCCGGCGGACTTCGTCGGCAACGCGCACAACCTCGGGGAGGGCGCAGTCTTCGAGTATCACGACGAACTCCTCGCCGCCGTATCGCGCGATGAGATCGGCGGAGCGCAGGCGCTCGTGGAGAATCCCGGCGAACAGGCGCAGCACGGCATCGCCGACCAGGTGACCGTGTTGACGGTTGAAGTCGCCGAAATGATCGAGATCGAACATGATCGCGGCGAGGTTCCCGACCGGTGCGCGGCGCTTGAAACGGGCGATCAAATGGTCGAACTCGGCGTCGAAGTGCCTGCGGTTGTAGAGGCCGGTAAGCGCATCGTGGATCGCGAGCGCCGATACCTCTTCGACGAGGTAGGCATTCGCGAGCGCGAGCGCTGCGTGAGAGCCGAGCAAGCCGAACACTTCTCGCTCGGCGTCTGTGAACGTCGCGTCGGACTCGAACCGGCCCATGGAGATCACACCCAGCACCACGTCCTCGTTGATTAGTGGCACCCCCACGGCCCAGCTCGTTTCGTGTTCCTGGAAATCGCGCAATGCTGCGTTGGACTGAGTGCCCGGCTTGTGTTCAGTCAAGACGACGGCGCGCTCGCTGATGGCGCGTCCCGCCGTCCCGACGCCCGGCTCGATGATTGCGCCGACGGCGCCCGGAGCGAGTCCGCGGACGGCCCCGACGCGGTATCGGCCATCGCCCCGATCCAGCCTGGTGATCACGACCGTGTCCGAGGGTACGACGGCGTTCACGGCGTCGACCAGCGCCATCGCCAGGCGTTCGGGTTCTCGGATCGCGTTCACGGCGGTCGAAAACTCCGCGAGCGCCGCGAACAGGCGCACGCGCTCGCGCAGGGCTTCCTGCGTCTGCCTGCGCCGCCGGGCACTGGAGAGTCGGTCCGCGATGGCCCGCGCCAGGCGCAGGTCGTCCGGCGTCAGGCCTTCGGGCCGCAACGCCTCGATGTTGAGGACGCCGAGCACCGCGTCGTCGCCGAACAGCGGCGCGGCGATCTCGGTCGTCACCGCCTCCTCCCTGGGTACGTAGTCGGGGTCGCTCCGGACGTCGCGCACCAGCTCCGCCAGGCCGGTCCGGTAGACGCGGCCGATGACACCCCTGCCGGCGTCCAGGCGCTCCGGCACGGATCGATAGCCGCGCTGCGCGCCGAGTCGCAAGCCGGGCCCGTCGGCCAGGTACAGCGACAGAAAGCGGTAGCCCATCCGAGTCTCCAGCTCGCCCAGCACCGCGTCGAGCGCCGCTGGTGTCGGCCCCAGCTCCGTGAGGAGGTGCCCCACGGTCTCGATCCCGGACAAAGCGTCGTCTCCCCGGCGGGCGTCGGTGATGTCGATCCCGGTCGCGATCACGTGGGTGACGGCGCCCCGGTCGTCGGTGAGGCAGGTGTTCTCCCAGCGTACGAGCCGCAATGCACCCGTGACCGTCATCCAGTGGTTCTCGAACGAGTTGGGAAATGCCCCCGCCCACAGATCGTCAAACACGGCCCGCACGGCCTCGACCTCAGCCGACGGAAGCAGAATGTCCCAGAACACGCGACCGACGACCTCCGCGGCTCGGTATCCGCTCAAGCGCTCGCAGGCGCCGTTGAAGCGCTCCACCCGACCCTGCGCGTCGAGGACGATGACGAGCGCCTCGGTGGCGGCGAGAACCGCTTCGACGAACCGTTCCTCGTCGGCCAGCTTCTGCTGCGCTTCGATTGTGGCGGTGACGTCGCGGGCCACCGAGACGCTGCCGACGAACCGGCCGTCAGCCATGATCGGCTCCACGGTCGACTCGAGCCAGATCTCGCGGCCGTCACGAACCCGAACGGTGCCCAATCCACGCCACGTCCGCCCTGCCTCGAGCTCGGTGAAGAACTCGCTCCCGTCGCCGGGTTGCGCCATCCGGTAAGGCAGCAGCTCCTCGAACGGGCGGCCAACAGCCTCGGCGGCCGAGTAGCCGAAGATGCGCTCGGCCGAGGCGGTCCAGTGTATGAACCGATTGGCCGCATCCGTCGCAAACACGGCGTCAGAGATGTGATCGAACAGGAGGCGCAGGTTGTCGCCGCCATCAAGAGCGGCGTCGATCGCCGTGCCTGTGCGAGGACCGTCGGCGCGGGATGCCCGCGTCGCGCCCGGCCGCCTTTCGCGACCGCCGGGCAGGGTTCCGTAAGCGCCGCCGTCCGGTGAACGAGATTGCGATCGTGGGTTGCTCATCGCGAGTCACCCATGCACAAATGTCCGCCGAGACCGCGGCGTTCGATTGGGCCCGAGCGGGAATTGCCTCTGCCTGAGCATCATGGTTCGTCGCCACGGACATTGCAACGGTCGGTGGCGGCTCCGTTGGGACGGGCCGCTGCCGTGACGGGCAAACAGGATTGCAGCTCGAGACGTGCGATCTCCTGCCCCTGTAGGACCTGGACTCTGGCGGTCAACGCTCGAAGTCATCTCAGCGTGGTCAGGCCTTCGATCGCCACTCGTTTGCCCGCTCTTTCTCAGCGGCGCGCTTCGCGGTTTCGGCAACTCGGGCGGTCCGTGTCACCGGGCGGCGGGCAGTCGCGATCCACTCGAGGATCGCCCGCCTGGTTGAGCGGGGAAATGCCGCGAAGTTCTCCGCAGCCGGTGGGTTTGCAGCGAGAGCGGCCTCGAGGTCAGCGGGGATCTTGAGCCGTTCGACAGGGTCGAGGTGCTGCCACGTCCCGTTCGCTTTGGCTCGCTCTACGGTCGCGAGACCTGCCGGCGCCATCGAGCCGGCCGCCAGGAGCCGCTCGACCCGCGCCTTGTTCGTCGCCGACCACGCACTCCGTGGTTACGAGGCGCGAAGTAGAGCTTCGTCTTGAAGTCGTCCACGCGACCGGCCCGGCTGTCGACCCAGCCGAAGCAGACGGCCTCCTCGACCGCAGCGTCGTAACCGAAGACCGGATGGCCGGATACCGCCCGCCAGGTCACGAGCCAGACGCCGGCCGCCGTCTCGTGGTTGGCTTCGAGCCAGGCGCGCCATTGCGAGCGGTCCTCGACCAGGACCTGAGGCGCATCGTCGAGGGCGCTCACCGGATCGTCATCTCATCCCCCGTCGACCATCGTTCGGCCACCTTCGGCGGCGGATCAACTGCCCGCCAGCGCGACGGCGAGCTGCCCGGCGACCCGGGCGTTGTTAACGATCAGCGCGACGTTCGCCCGGACGGAGCCGCCCCCGGTGATCTCGGCAATGCGCGAGAGCAGCCAGGGAGTGAGCGCCGGTCCCTCGATCCCCGCCGCCCCGGCGTCGGCGATTGCCTCGTCCACAGCGGCGCGCGCATCCGCCAGCGGGTACGCGTCCGCTTCCGGGACCGGGACGCACAGCAGCAGGCCCGATCCGAGGCGGAGGCCGAAGAGGGTTCCCGCCAGCTTCGCGGCGGCCGCCACGTCGGGCACGGAGGCCGGAGCGGCAATACCGCTCTCGCGCGACCAGAAGCCCGGCATCTCTCCCGTGCCGATCGCCACGACCGGGACGCCGCGCGTCTCGAGGTACTCGAGCGTGGCCGGAACGTCGAGGATCGCCTTGGGCCCGGCGCAGACGACTGCGATTTGAGTCCGGGCGAGCTCCTCGAGGTCGGACGAGATGTCGAGCGTCGGCGGGGCTGAGCCGCCCGACATCGCGAGCGCGCCGCGGTGGACGCCGCCTATGCCACCGGTGGCGAAGACCCGGATCCCCGCTGCCGCGGCGGCGATCATGGTCGCGGAAACCGTCGTCGCCGCCCACCCGCCGCCGGCGAGCGCAACGGAGAGGCTCGGCCGGGCCGCCTTCATCACGCCCCGGGTGGTGGCGAGCGCTGTAAGTTGCGCCTCGTCGAGGCCGACCAGGATCCGGCCGCCGTGGATGGCGATCGTCGCCGGGACGGCACCGCTCTCGCGCACGGCGACCTCGGCCGCGCGGGCTACCTCCACGCTCTGCGGGAACGGTAGGCCGTGGCTGATGAGCGTCGACTCGAGGGCGACGACGGGGCGACCCGCTGCGATGGCCTTGGCGACCTCGGGAGTGATCGCGAGCCGGTCGTGGAGACCGGCAAAGGCGGACGAATCCGGATGTATCTGCATTACCCGATGGTACAAGCCCGGCGCCCGTTCGGACCGCGGGGCGCCGACTGTATCGGCCGAGGCCGTGGCGGCCCGCCCTCGGGCCAGGTCGGCGCAGACCGACCCTCAGCCGAATGCGAGCTCCTTGCGCGGCCGAAGCAGCTGCCGGGTCGCGATGCGGTTGCCGGCGAGCGCGGCCCGCCGAAGTCCGGCTCCGATCGAGGCACAGTCTCGCCGGGCGGCGAGCCACCCGAGGATGAAGCCGGCGTCGAAAGCGTCGCCGGCGCCGGTCGTGTCGGAAGCGGCGACGGCCCTGGCCGCGACCTCAAACGTACGCACCGCGGTCCCGTCACGAAACAGGAGCGTGGCGCCCTGCGGGCCGCGCTTGAGGACGACTATCGGGGCGACGTCCAGAAGCTCCTTGTCGCTCGAGCCGAGCGCCCGGGCCTCGGTGCCGGCCGCGAACAGGAGGTCCGGTTGCGCGCCAAGGACGACCTCGATGGCCCCGCGCCGTCCAAGCGCGAGGAGCGGGCCGGCCGACGATAGATCCACCGTTACCAGCGCTCCGGCGGCGTGGGCGAGTTCGGCCGCTCGCCTCCCGGCTTCGCCGAGTGGGTGGTCGAGGAGCGAGTAGGTTGGGACGTGGACCAGTTCGGCCGAAGCGAACCACTCCTCACGCAGGTGCTCCGGGGCCAGGCGGAGCGCCGCGGCGCGATCCTGGACGAAGGAGCGCTCGCCGCCCGGTGCCACGAACACGCCGACCCGGCCCGTCGGCTGGCCGGCGATGCGGACGACACGCGGCGTGACGCCGTCTCCGCGGATCGTCTTTACGAGTGCGCGACCCACCGCGTCCCGACCGACCGACGCGATGAGGCTGACCCGCGCACCGCCTCGACCGAGCCAGCGGGCCGTGGTGGTCGCCGATCCGCCCTGGCGGAGCATCACGCGGCCGGGGACGTCCGTGCCGGTCTCGAGCTCCATGGCCGGCGCGAGGACGACGTCGACGACGAGGTCGCCGACCACCACGACGCGGGGACGATGCTTTCGCTCCGGCATCCCTTGCTCCTGTCTCGGCGGCGCCGCAAGAGAGGCTCGCCAGGCCGCCCCGAGTGACACTCACGCGATGATAGTCGCGCGGGATGGGCCCGGCCCTGGGTCGCACGGGCGCCGAGCCAGCCAACCGGGAAACGGCGCAATGCTCCGACCGATCAGGCCGGGCGTGCCACCAGGATCACGAGCACGACCACGATCACTACGACGGCTGCCACGACCACGCGCACCGGAAGACGGAGCCGCACAGTCGTGGTCGGAGGGCCGATCCCGCCCAGGGTGTTTGGGACGCCCTGATCGTGGAGCACGTTGAGAGGCGGCCCCACTTGGGCTTGGTTCTGCGACGGTACGGCCATGGCTTCCTCCGTGCGCCTGCTGCGGTCTGAGGCACCCGTGGAATCGGGACCACCAAGACCACTGCCGGGAGGCGTTCTGCCAACTGCTCTTCATTCATTCTAGGCCGTGTCTGGCACGAGCCGCGAGGATGGGAACCCCTCCCGCCAGCGGGTAGCACGGCCAACGCAAGCGCGGACGTCGGCGTGAGCGCGAATCGGGGGAGTGGAGCGGGAGATGGGACTCGAACCCGCGACATTCCGCCCTGGAAGCCAGGCGTCAAGAGGACGGGGTGTGGACCCGAGTAACCTTGGCACATGGCGCGAATGAGCCGGATCGTCATCACCGACTGCGACCATCCGACGATTGAAATCGAGCGGGCGGTCTTCGCTGGGGCCGGCTACGAGGTGGAGCTCGCCCAGTGCCACACTGTCAACGAGGTCGTCGCGGCGGGCGCCGGGGCAGTCGCGTTGCTCGCACAGTACGCTCCGATCACCGACGCGGTGCTGGCTGCGCTGCCATCCGTCCGGGTGATTGGAACATACGGCGCGAGCCTCGACAACATCGAGTTGCCGGCCGCCGCACGACGCGGGCTCCGGGTAGTCAACGTGCCCGATTATGGCGTCGACGAGGTGGCCGATCACACCGTGGGTCTCATCCTCGCGCTGACCCGCGGAATCGTTGCGCTGGACCGCGCCGTCCACACCGGAACCTGGGATTTCCGCAGTGGTGGCGAGCTGCGCCGCGGGAGCGGCCAGCAGATCGGGGTCATCGGCCTGGGACTGATCGGGTGCGCGGTCGCCCGCCGGGCGCTCGCGCTCCGCTTCAGGGTCGTGGCCGCCGACCCGCGTCGGCCGGCCGTCGAGGACGTTCGCCTGGTTGAGTTCGATGAGCTGCTCGCGACAAGCGACCTCGTGAGTGTCAACTCCCGGCTCGATCCGTCGACGCATCACCTGCTGGACGCCGCGGCGCTCGCCCGTATGAAGCCCGGAGCGTACCTGGTCAACACGTCGCGGGGCGGCGTGGTTGATCAAGCGGCGCTCGTCGAAGCGCTCCGATCGGGCCACCTCGGCGGGGCCGCGCTCGACGTCCTCGAGCGGGAACCGATCGCTCCCGACGATCCGCTCCTGAGCCTGGCGAATGTCGTGCTTACGCCGCACGCCGCGTTCTACAGTCGCGAATCGCTGGCCGAGATGAAGCGCCGCGCTGCCGAGGCGATCACGGCGGCCCTGGCCGACCACGGTCCTGTGGGCCAGGGTTGATCGCGCATGGCACTGGAGAGACACGCTTCCGTCGGCGACCGGTTCGCGGCAGCCACGCTGTGGGTTCGGGAGGCTTCCTGCCCGGCGAGGACCACCGCGACAAGGCCAACCTGGCCAAGCTGCGACGAACGGCATTGACCGCCTGAGGCCCGCAGCCGTAATCTGAGTTGCCCGCGGGCCGGATGAATGCGCACGACCCGCTTGCAGTCTGCAGAGGTCCGTTTCAGGCGCTCGACCGCGGCCTGAGCGCGACTCGTTATAGGGGGCTGTTACGCGATCCGACGACCTCCAGGCAAACGTCGCTGGGGTGTTCGCTCCGATCTGCACGCCATTCGCCGCGAACGAGGACGTCGACTACGAGGCCCTCCGCTTCAACGTCGGCCGCTACGCGGAGAGCGGGATCCTCGGCTACCTGGCGCTCGGTTCCAACGGCGAGAATCGCAGTCTCTCCGAGGATGAGCGGTTGCGCGTGCTCGACGTGGTCGTGCGCCACAAGGGCCCGGGGCAGGTGGTCATGGCCGGGGCGACGTACGACGCACAGCGCGATGCCGAACGCTTCCTCGCCGCGGCCGCTGACCTGGGCGCCGACTTCGGGCTCGTTTTGTCCCCGGGCTACTTCCGGAACCAGATGATCGACGATGTCCTCTTCCGCTACTTCTCTTCCCTCGCCGACGGAGCGAGCATCCCGCTCCTCCTCTACAACGCCCCGGGGTTCTGCGGCATCACACTCAATCCCGAGCTCGTCGGCCGTCTGGCCGTGCATCCCAACATCGTGGGGATGAAAGACAGTGCGGCAAGCGGGATCGAGAACTTCCTCCCCCTGGAGAGCTCGTCCTTCCACGTGCTGGCGGGTTCGGCCAACTTCCTGTTCCCCGCGATGATGGGCGGGTCGCTCGGAGGCACGGTCTCCCTCGCCAACTCGTTCCCCCGTCTCGCTCTGGATCTGTTCGAGGCCGGCCACGCTCGGGACGAGACCACTGGCATCCCGCTGCAGGCTCGGGTGAGTCGCATCAACCACGCGATCTCCGGAACCCACGGCGTCGCCGGAGTAAAGGCCGCCATGAACCTCGCCGGCTTCGTCGGTGGCATTCCCCGCCGGCCGCTGCTTCCGTTGGCGGCCACGGACGTCGCGACGCTCAGAGAGTTGCTCACCAAGGAGGGCCTGCTCTCGTGACCCGGGACATCCTTGCCGTGGACGTTGGCACCAGCGCCCTCAAGCTTGGCATCTTCGGTCCGGAACTCGAGAAGCGCTGCGAGACGCAGCGGGACTACGAACCTCACCTCTACGACCGGGGTAAGGCCGACATCGAGCCGGAGATCTGGTGGCGGGCCTTATGCGACGGCTGTGCCGACGTGAAGCAAAGCCTCGGCCAGATCGACCTCGTCTCGTTGTCGGTCACCACGCCGGGACTCACGCCGATGGCTGCCGACGGGACGGCACTCAGTCCCGCGATCCTGTTCCTCGACGGGCGGTCGCACGCGCAGTCGGCGGCCATTCGCGGGATCGTCGGCGAGGAACGGTTCCTGGCCGAGACGTGCAACCTGCCGGTTTCGGGCGGTTCGTCGTTGTCGTCGATCCTCTGGTTCCGTGACGAGCAACCGAAGGTGTGGGCGGAGGCGGCCAAGTTCGGCCACTGCAACACGTACCTCGTCAAGCGGATGACGGGCCGGTGGGCGATCGATCCATCGACCGTGTCGATCAGCGGCCTCTACAACACCGCACGGAACGACCTCACCTGGAACGACAACGTCCTTCGACTGGCCGGCATCCCCGAGGACAAGCTGCCGCCCTTGCTCCAGTCCTACGACCCTGTCGGCCAGATCCTCCCGTCGGCCGCGGACGAACTCGGCCTGCCCCGGGACTGCACGGTGCTGTGCGGTGGCAACGACGCTGTCCTTGCCGCGCTGTCGGGCGGCCTGACCGAGCCCGGCGACATCAACGTAATCAGCGGGACCTGTGACATCGCGAGCGTCTGCACCGATGCCCCGGTCTCCTCGCCCGACTTCAACGTGCGCTGTCACGCGATCCCCGGTCGCTGGCTCACGTTCTTCGTGCTGAACACCGGAGGCGCGGCGCTCGATTGGTTCCACGCGTCGTTCTGCCGTGAGCTCAGCAACGGCCAGTTCTATGACGAGTACGTCCCCGGCGTGCTCGAGGCTTTCCTCGAGGACCCGGGCGTAGACAAGCGGGAGGCCGAACTGCCGGCATATGAGCCGTACTTAGGTGGCAGCCGCTACTCCCTCGAGCGGCTTACGGCCGGGTTTACCGGCCTGACGCTCGAGACCACGCGTGACAATCTTCTGCTGAGTCTCATCCGTGGCAATGCGGCCTATCTCGGCGCGCACCTGGAGAAGGTCGGCGAGCTCGTGAGCCTTGGCCACAAGGTCGGGATCTCGGGCGGCGGGGCCGGCGTGCGCGGGATGCTCGAAGCAAGGCGCCGCTGGACCGGCGAGTTCGAGTACGTCTACCAGGATCAGTCCTCGATGCTCGGGGCAGCCATGCTCGGCCGGATCTTCCAGTCGGGACGGCTGCCCGGTCACGGTCAGGTCACTCTCATTAGGGACAAGGAGGCGGTTTCGTGAGCGCAATTGGCACCGGTTTCACCACGAAGACGGACGCGGCAGCTGCCGCTGCCGAGCTGGTCGAGCGAGCCAGGGCGGACCTGCAGGGAAAACCCACCCTGGCCATCCTGTTTGCGACGACGCAGTACGACACGGAGAGCCTCGTCGCGGGGGTCTCCGGGCTGCTGGGTGACGTACCCCTCTGGGGCGGATCGTCGTCCACCGGCGTATTCCATGACACCGGCTGGATCACCAGCGATGGTGGCGCGGCCAGCCTGATGCTGATCGCCGACCGGCCGGCCGGCGTGGGCGTGGCCGCCGTCGGCGACGGCGACGGTTTCGCGGCAGGCAAGGATGCGGCCCGGGAGGCTCTCAAGCAGCTTGGCGGTAAGGCCAGCGCCCTGCTGACCATCGCCTACATGGGACCTGAAGAAGAGATCCTGCGAGGGATCGCCGAGGTAGCCCCGGGCGTGCCGGTGGTCGGCGGCACCTCATCGGACCATTCGCCCGATGGCAAGTTCCAGCAGTTCGCGAACGGCCATGCCTACAAGAACCATTTCGCCATCGCCGCCCTGGGCGGGCCGATCGGCTATGCCTTCTCAAATGGTTACCGACTGACGGGCAAGAAGACCGTTGTCACCAAGGCCTCGGGGCGGACGGCGTATGAGTTCGATGGCCGCCGAGCCATGGACCTCTACTCGGAATGGGTGGGGAGACCCGAGGCCGAGATCGGCGGCGGGGCCCTCGTGTCGTTCAGCGTCCAGTACCCGCTGCTCTTCCACAAGGACGGGATCACGTATTCGGCCCACCCGGTCAACAGCAACGCCGACGGCTCCATGGACTTCGGGGCGGCCATGAGCCCCGGCATGGTGCTCGAACTGGGCGAGGCCTCCGTGAACGGCCTGATCGCCGAAGCGGGCAACGCCGTTCACAAAGCGGCCCAGGGCGTGGGCCACCCAAAGGCCATCCTGCTTGTCTATTGCGGTGGCCGTGCCATCGCCCTCGGCGAGCGGGTCAAGGAGATCCCCGGCGAGCTCGAGCACGCGCTCGGGCACGTACCCTGGGTAGGCTATCTGGCGTTTGGCGAGCAGGGTTGCTCGGTGCCGGGCATTCCCACTCACGCCGACCTGAGCGTGGCTGCGCTCGCGCTCGGCTAGGTGCCCGTGCCTGTGGTGTTGGTGGCGGGCGCGAGGCCGATCAAAGGCTGAAGCGCCTTCGCGCCCTGCCACCCAACGTCTTCCCGCGCCTCGGGGTGGGGCCGGTCAACTCGGAGGATCACGATGGCTGTCGCAACTCGCCGCTACCAGAACTTCGTGAACGGGCGCTTCGTCGACGCGCAGGGGAGCAAGACCCTGACGGTCGAGAATCCGGCCACCGGACGGATCGTGTCCGAGGTCCCGGACTCATCGGCCGATGATGCGCGCGAGGCAATCGCGCTCGCAGAAAAGGCCCAGCGCCGCTGGGAGAAGCTCGCGCCGATCGAGCGAGCCGAGTACCTCCGGCGCATCGCCGTGGGGCTCCGGAAGGATGCCGAACACCTCGCCCGCGTTCTGTCCGAGGAGCAGGGCAAACCCCTCGACCAGGCCCGGGGCGAGGTCAACGGGACAGCCGACTACTTCGACTACACCGCGGAATGGGCTCGTCGTGTCGAGGGCGAGGTCATCCCGAGCGACCGGCCCAACGAGATGGAGCTGCTGCTGCGGCAGCCCATCGGCGTCATCGGCGGGATCGTGCCCTGGAACTTCCCCCTCTACGTGCTCGCGCGGAAGGTGGCGCCGGCCCTCCTTACGGGCAACGCGATCGTCGTGAAGCCGAGCGAGATCACTCCGAACAGCACGCTCGAGCTCGGCCGCATCTTCGACGAGGCCCAGGTGCCCGCCGGTGTCGTCAACCTCGTCTGCGGCTACGGACCGGTCGTCGGCGAGGAGCTGGCTTCGAACCCGCTCATCGGCATGGTCAGCGTCACAGGCAGCATCAGGACGGGCTCCCGGGTCATGGAGCTCGCCGCCAAGAACATCACGAAGGTGAGCCTGGAGCTCGGCGGCAGTGCTCCGGTCATCGTCATGCCGGACGCCGACCTGGACCTGGCCGTCAAGTCGATCAAGGCCTGTCGCCTCCTGAACACTGGCCAGGTGTGCGGCGCGGCGGACCGGACTTACGTCCACAAGAGCGTCAGCGACGAGTTCACCGACCGGCTGGCCACGGCCATGGGCCAGGCAACGTACGGGAACGCGCTCGTCGACGAGGGCCGCGACCTGGGTCCCCTGGTGAGCGCCCGGCAGCTCGAGGCGGTCAGCGGACGTGTCGAGCGGGCGGTGGCCGACGGAGGACAGATTGTGGTCGGCGGCAAGCGCGCCGAAGACATGCCGGAGGGCAACTTCTACCCGGCGACCGTCATCGCCAACTGCCGCCAGGACATGGCGATTGTACGGGAGGAGATCTTCGGGCCGGTGATGCCGGTCGTCAGGTTCAACGACCTCGACGAAGCGATCGCCTGGGCGAACGATTCCATCTACGGCCTGGCGTCCTCGATCTTCACGAAGGACGTCAACGTCGTCATGCGGGCCTGCAACGAGCTGCGGTTCGGAGAGACGTACGTCAACCGCGAGAACATGGAGAACATGCAGGGCTTCCATGCGGGCTGGCGCAAGTCCGGCATCGGCGGCGCCGACGGCAAGCACGGGGTGCTCGAGTACACGCGTACCCACGTCATCTATATGCAATACGACACGGCGGCCGGGCGGGCGTAGCTTCGTTCCCGACCCCCGACCGGGGTCGGGAACACCGCATCGCACGCTGAGGTCCGGGCTCGGCCGTCAGGCGGCGATCTCGGCGGAGTGGACAACTATGCCCGTCTTGGGCCGAGTTGGGGATCGGGGCGCCGCATTTGTGATCTCCGAGCCTGTAGGCGCGGCAGGAGTCTGCGATAACGGGGCACGCTCTGGCCGTACACAAAAGGCAAGTTGGAGCGGGAGACTGGACTCGAACCCGCGACATTCTGCTTGGGAAGTCCTGAGCTCGTGAGCGTAGTAGCACGAGCGTGGAAGGGCGAGCGAAAGGCCGTTAGTTATGATGTCGTCACTGGGGGCCGTTTTCGGTCGACGATTCACCCACGCGGCAGGTGGGCACACGACACCTCACCCGGGTTCGTCGTCCTCGAGGCCGAGCCCACGCCGTCTCCCGGGAGCGACGATCCCACCAGTTAGGCGCGGACTGCGGCGGCCAGAGGTTCCCACCGCCAGACAGAGCCACGTTTCGTGACATGCCCAAGGCTCGGGAAGGGCGGGAAGTGGAACGCGAGTACCAGGGAGCGGTCGCTCGCTGCCCGGTCGAAGAGCCGTCGCTTGGTCGCGACTGCCGCCCCGGGATCGTAGTCCCAGACCGGATACCAGCCGGGATGCTCCAGGTGGATCGGATGCATCGCCGCATCGGAGAGGTACAGGAGCTCTTCGCTCCCGGAGCGAATGGCGACCGCCATATGGCCTGCGGTATGCCCAGCGGCGTCGATCGCGAGGATGCCGGGGACGATCTCGGTCTCGCCGCCGAGCAGCTCCACCTGGTCCCCTAGCGGCAGCAGGTTCGCCCGGGCCCACTGCCCGAAGAACGGCGCGAGGCCCGCCAGGATGGCCTCGTCGGTCCAGTAGTCCCACTCGTTGCGGAACATGACATAGCGCGCGTTCGGGAAGGCCAGGTGGCCATCCGCATCGACGTTGCCACCGATATGGTCTGGGTGGCCGTGAGTGAGGACCACGACGTCGATCTCACTGGGCTCGATCCCGGCACGTCGCAAGTTGCCGTTCAGCTTGCCAACGTTGGGCGTCATGTCGCCCGCTCCCGTGTCGATCAGGACAAGGTTCGAGTCCGTTCGGATGACGAGGCCGCTGTACGGAGATGGGATCCTGTCCGGCTGATGGCCGTGGGCTTTCAGCGCGTCCGCGACCTCATCCGGTGGCGCGTTGACCACGTAGTCCGTCGCGTCGTAGTCCGTGTCACCGTCGCTGACGGCGACGCAGTCCATGGTCCCGATCTTGAACGTGTAGGCATCCATGGCCGCCCCCTGACGTGCTGTCTCAGGTCACCGAGCGACAAACCTCTCGTGGCTGCGTCGGCTTCGTCGGCACTAGCATCCGCTTTCAGCGGGCGAAATGCCGCTCTTTCCACCCGGTCGTTGCCGCCGCGTAGCTCGGCGGTGGCTCGTGATCCTGGTCAGAGGGTAGCACCGGGTTATCGCCGCGGAACAGGCCGGCTGTGCGCGAAGCCCCGACGCGGCCGGGCCTAGCTGTCACTGACGTAGCCGACCAGCGGAGCGGGGGCCAGGGCGAGACTTAGGAGGGGCGACTTATCAGCGGCTTATCTGGCCCGAGCGACTGCCGCCAGGCAGTCACGCCGTCCTGGGCGATGGTCCGGAAGTGTACGGAGTAGCGGGACCCGTCCGCCGGTCAACGTACCCGCGGGCGCGTACCAGATGGGATGTACCCAGAACAGCGCACCCCTGATCGCGTATCACCCAGTTAGGGTGTCTTCGCGAGCGTGGATCGAGAGATTGGAGCGGGAGACGGGACTCGAACCCGCGACATTCTGCTTGGGAAGTCCTGAGCTCGTGAGCGTAGTAGCACGAGCGTGGAAGGGCGAGCGAAACACGCGTAGTTAGAGTGTCGTGATCGGACCGGGATTGGGGTGTTGTTTAGTCGGAGCGGGAGGACTCGGACCGCCACGACCCAGGGGCAGAGCAAGCCGCCCGGAGAACCCGAGCGGCTTGCTTGGTTGAGGGCGCTGTTCAGACTAGGGAAGGAATGGCTTGACCTTCAGCCCGAGCATGTGAGGGACTGGGCCTGTGCCCACAGCAGCCTTTGGCGTCGCGGTGGATGGATCGCAGCCAATCACCTTGTTGCCGGTGCCTTGGTCGACGACCTGGTCGGTGCGATGGAGGCACACGACAAGGTTGTTTGCAGTGGCTGCCCCTTGATCTGCGAATGGACTGAGGAAGATCTGGGCGTAACCGGACGGGTCCACCGTGAGGCCGCTCACGTTGTTGGCGATGACCGCGCTGTAGGTGGCGCCCCACAGGCCGATGCCGTCATATCCGTCCGTCCCGGTAATGGTGTTGCCCGTGATCATGGTGCCCTTGCTGTAAAAGACGTCGATCCCGGAATTGCCGGGGAGCACGTTGATCGTGTTGTCCCAGATCTTCGCCTGGATGTAGGGAGCGGTGGAATTGTCGTAGAGGAAGATGCCCTCATCGTCGGAGCCATAGGTCGCGGCGGTCACGAATCGGTTGTCGTGGATGAGGTACTGCGACGGACTGGTTGGCTGGCTCGGGTCGTACGAGACCCACATGCCGTAATGGGTTGCCGCCGAGGTGTTGTAGGAGACGTCGAAGACCGACCTCTGCGCGGACTCCAGGTCGATCCCGCCGATGGCGTTGTCGAAGGAGTTGCCTGCCCCCGGCGCGCCGCCAATGGTGACGTGGTTCGCCTCATGGGGCCCGTCCACCGCGACGGGGTTGAATGCCCAGCTCAAGGCGCTGTTCCGCAAGCTGAATGACCCGATCAGCATGTAGCCATAGTGGCCCCCCAGGCCGTTCGGATAGAAGCCGCTGTAGTCGATGCCGTTGATGAGGTTGTAGCCGTAGAAGCTCGTGGCGGAGCCGTCCGGCGCGCCCGTGATGCTGACGCGGTCCACTGAGGCGTCGGCGCGGTACTGGCCCGTGAAGGCCAAGACGTCGTAGAGGGCGGTCGCGGTCAGCGTGACCGTGCCGCAATCGGTACACGGCCACGGGGTAGCCTCGGCGGCACCAGTGTTCGGCTCGCTGATGGCGAGATCGGAGACCTCGACGGCGCCGTTCACGAACATGATCAGGTTGGGCCATAGGCACGTCGTGGTGTTGGGCGCGCACTCGGAACCGCTATAGGGGGTCATCCAGCCCACGGTCAGGTTCGGGCGCGCCTCGATGATCGTTACACCCTCGCCCCTGCCCTTGAAGGTGCCCTTGAAGCCGTACTCGACGAGCTGGCTGGTGTGGTACTTTCCTGCCTGAAGCTGGACGGTACAGTTCGGACCGTACGCGGCGCAAGTGTCGAGCGCCTTCTGGATGTTGGCCGTGTCGTTTGGGTTGGGTCCCAACATTGGCCCCGGTACCTGCACGGTGAAGCCCGCCGCCATGACGGCCCCCGGGGCAGCCAGCGAGAACGCCAGCAGCCCGGCGGTCAGTAGCACGTACCGAGAAACTGCATGCCGCCCAGTGAGAGCGCGCATGACGTGCGTGGCTGTCGCCCATGCGTGGTGCCAGCCAGAGGTGCGGGAGCTGGGCACGCCGAGACTCTCGGTCGTTCGCTTCTGGGTGGCCTCGGTGGCCATTCGTTCGCGGGCCGCCTGCGCCCGCAACTCGTCTTGCTGCCGGAGAATGAGCCGGAGCCTATCTTCAGGTGGAATCTGGTACATCTCAGAACCTCCCATCGGCCAGCGCCGCGGTCCTCGTAGAGTGCATCTCGGGACTTCTCCCTGCTCTCCCGATCCGGCGCGATCCGATGAGCTGACGCTAGGGCGTGCGATCCAACCCGCCATCGGGAAGGCTCCCCATTGAGACCTACGCCGACCCCTCATTTCCGGAGCCGCCGTGAGCCCGCAGGCCGGCGCGGGTAAGGCTCCAACTTATGGCCCTATCGACCGCGAGGGTGGCGGGCTACCCTCCGCGCATGGCAGCGGGGATCGGGCAACAGGCGTTCGTGGGCCGGGAGGCCGAGTTGGCGGCGCTCCAGGCTGCCCTGGCGGAGCGGGCGGAGCGCCCGGGAGTGCTCCTCTCGGGCGAGGCTGGCCTGGGCAAGACCCGCATTCTGCGCGAGTTCACCGCCCTGGCCCGCGCGCAGGGGGCCACCGTGGTCTTTGGGGGCTGCCTGGAATGCGGCGCTGAGGGGCTCCCCTTCGCCCCCTTCGTGGAGGCCCTGGGCCGGCTCTGCGAGGAGCTCGGCGAGAGGGCCATGGCGCTCGCCGGCGAAGGGCGCGCGGACCTCGCCGCGCTGGTCCCCGAGCTCGGGCCGCGACCATCGGGCCCACCCGACCGGATCCGCCTGTTCGAGGCCGTGCGGACTCTCCTAGACAAGGGCCCCGACCCCACCATCCTCGTCCTCGAGGACCTGCACTGGGCCGACCACTCCAGCCTCGAGCTGTGCGCCTACCTGATCCGCCGGCTTCGCCACGGGCGCACCCTGCTGGTGGCCACCGTTCGGCGCGAAGAGGTCCCCGCGGACGGTCCCGCGGCGCCGGTGCTGGCCTCTCTGGCAGCGTCCGGCCGCGCCGAGCATATCCGGCTCGGTCCGCTGGACCCCGCCGCGACGCTCGTCCTGGTACAGGCACTGAGGCCAGCGGCCTCCGTGCCGGAAGCCGCCGCCATCGCCCGCCGCGCGGAGGGCAACCCCCTCTTCGCCTCCGAGCTGGCGGCTGCGCCGGGGATCCCCGAGGGCGCGCTGCTGCCCCCCACCCTACGCGAGCTGCTGCTCTCACGGGTGGGCGCCCTGCCAGCGCCCGGGCGCGCGGTGAGCGCCTTGCTTGCTGTGGCCGGCCGCCCGGTCGGCCCGGCGTACCTGGAGGCCGCCTGGGCGGGATCCCCCGAGGCGCTCGAGGCGGGGCTGGCGGCGGCCCTGGCGGGGGGCGTGCTGGTGAGCCAGGGCGCGCAAGGGTGGATCGCCTTCCGCCACGACCTGCTGGCCGATGCGGTCCATGCGTCCCTCTCGCCCCTGGAGCGGCTGCACCTCCACGCGCGGCTGGCCCGCCTGCTCGCCGAACGCCCCGACCTCGCCAGCGCCACCGTCGCCGGAGCGGCGGCCGAGGTGGCCCGCCACTGGGTCGCCGCGGAGCGAGACCCCGAGGCGCTGGCCGCCTCGGTGGCGGCCGCCCTGGCTGCCGAGCGGGTGCCGGCCTGGGCGGAGGCGCGGACCCACGCGGAAACCGCCCTGGCGAGCTGGAACAGAGTGCCCGACGCCGCCGAGCGCGCCGGGCTTGACCACGCGGCCCTGCTGCACCTCGCCGCGATCGCCGCCTACATGACCCGCGACGGGGCTCGGGCGGTGGCCCTCGAACGGGCCGCGATCGCCGCACTCGACGAGCGCACACAACCGGCCCGGGTCGGCGCCGCCTACGCGCACCTCGCGCGCTTGCTCGAACAAGCGTCCCTCGATCAGGCCGCCCGGCTCGCCGAGGTGGCCGAGGCGGGCGAGCGCGCCGTGGCCCTCGTCCCGGCCGAGCCGCCCACTCCCGAACGGGCCCTGGCCCTGGCCGCCCTGGCGGCCGCTCGGATGCAGTCGTCGCACAACGCAGAGGGCGTGAGGCTCGCCCGTGAGGCGGCCGAGGTCGCGGCGGCGAGCGGCGCGACGAGCGAGGAGACCTGGGCCCGCGCCATTCTCGCCTATTGCCTCTTCGGACTGGGGCGGGACGAGGAGGCCCACGCGGAGGGCGACAGGGCGGTCGCGCTCGCCAACTCGGGCGCGGACGGCATGGCCACCGTGGCCGCCTACGTCGATAGCCTTCTCGTGCTTACCGAAGGCGTCGCGGAACCGGAGGTCGTGGCGGGGGCCCTTGCGGCGTACGAGGCCGCCGCCGAGCGACTCGACCTGGGCCATATCGGGCGAGTCGCGGTCGAGTCGTACGTCATCGTGAACCACTATCGGAGCGGGGCGTGGGACGACGTCGAGACTGAGGCGACCGCCGTCGAGGCCAAGCGGTCGCACAAGGAAATCCTTTCCGTGCGCGGCGCGGCTCGCGTTCAGCGGGGCAGGCTCGATGACGGCGAGGCCGACCTGCGCAGCGTGCTGACCACGTCCGGGAGCACCAGCGTCGGGACCTGTGCCCGCGCTCGCGAGTGGCTGGCCCAGGCGGCACTCCTGCGCGGGCAGCCCGAGCGGGCGCTGGAGCAGGTGGCCGAGGCTCAAGTGCTGCTGGACTCCACGGACTCCGCCATCGGGCGGACCGAGATCGCGGCCCTCGGCCTGCGGGCCGCGGCGGACCTCGCCGAAGTGGCTCGGGCGCGCCGGGACGCTGCGGCGCTGACGCGAGCGCAGGCCGAGGGCGCGCGCCACCGCGCCAGCCTCGACGCCGCCCTCGCGGGCACCCTGGTGCCCCGTATGGGGGTGGGCCGCACGATCGCCGCACTGGGTGCCTGGGGGCTCGCGGAGGCGGGACGCCTGGCCGGGGCGAGCGATCCCGGGGCCTGGGCCGGCGCCGCAGTGCAGCTTGGGCCCTGGCGCGAGCCACTGCTGCCCCCCTACGCGCGGTTCCGGCAGGCTGAGGCGTACCTGGCGCGGGGAGAGCGGGGCCGCGCCGCCGCTGCCCTACGCGAGGCGCAGGCGGGCGCCGGGGCCCTGGGTGCGGCGCCACTCCTCGCCGAGATAGTCGCCCTGGCCCGGCGGGCCCGCCTCGATCTCGCCGTGCCAGAGGCACCCTTGCCAACCACGCAACCTGCGGCCGCCCCGCGCGACCTCTACCGCTTGAGCCCCCGGGAGCGGGAGGTGCTTGCGCTGCTGGTCGAGGGATGGACCAACCGCCAGATCGGGGCGGCCCTCTTCATCAGCGAGAAGACCGCCTCGGTCCACGTCACCCACATCCTCGACAAGCTTGGAGTCGGCGGACGGGTCGCTGCGGCCGGAGTGGCGGTGCGGGCCGGACTGGTGCCCGTCGAGTTCGAGCGGGGGAAGGCCGACGGCAGTCCGGGGTGACATGGTTCGAGGTTCGCCACGCTACACGCTATCTGGATCGTAGTTACGGCAGGCGACCGTGGCGGCCCCGTCGATCTCGCTCAGTACGGTCGGAGCAACGGATGGTTCCAGCGCGCGCTCTCGTCTGGCGAGGGCCGGATCCGCGCCGCCGGCGTGGAGCGAGACGTCGCGTTCGAGGAGCCGGGCGCGGCCGTCGACGCCCACCTCCACGCGGCCTACCACGCGAAGTACGACCGGTACGGCCCGAGCATCGTCGGTACGGTGGTGTCGCCCGAGGCGGCCAGGTCAACCCTCCGGCTCTTGCCTCGATAGACGGATAGCTGAAGTTCTCTTGACGGGAGACGTTAGCCGATACCAACCCGACCCGACACGCACTGGCGAAACTGACCCGACGGCAGAACGCTTTGGCGAGCAGTATGCTGCCAGCTGACCGAGCGTTGTGGCAGCCTCCGCCAGCCCTCGGAAGACCCTCGCTTGCAACAAGCAGAGTGTCGTGCTGAGCGTGAAGTGGGGGACTGGAGCGGGAGACGGGACTCGAACCCGCGACATTCTGCTTGGGAAGCAGACACTCTGCCAGCTGAGTTACTCCCGCTCGGATCACGCTCCGCGAGAGCGTCTGCCTTCCGGAAGGGCCTGTCTCTACGGCTGTAGAGCGGAAAACTGAGGAAGGTGGTTCGAGATGCGAATCCAGTCCAACCCAGCTTCGTCGCGGGCCATTCGACCTGACCGACCGAGCGGCGCCCATCCTACAACGACTCCGACCGGACCGGCAACGAGTCCGCTCGCTGCCGACGTCGCCAGCTTCCGGCGCCATCTGGCGGCGCGGAACCTCTCGCCCAAGACGGAGCGGACCTACCTCGATGCTGCACTCCTGTTCGAGGACTTCCTCGCCGGCTCTGGGTGGCCCGCCGCCCTGCCCGCGATCCGGCGCGAGCACGTCGAGGCCTTCATCGCCGACCAGCTCGACCACTACAGGCCGGCGACCGCCCACAACCGCTACCGCAGCCTCCAGGCGTTCTTTCGGTGGGCGCTCGAAGAGGAGCTGATTGCCACGTCACCGATGGAGCACATGAAGCCGCCGATCGTGGGTGAGCTGCTGTCACCGATGCTCGCCGATGATCAGCTCCGGGCCCTGCTGCGGGTCTGCTGCGCAGACCACTCCTTCGCGGGCCGCCGCGACGAGGCGATCATTCGGGTGCTGCTCGACAGCGGTGCTCGCCGAGCCGAGATCGCGGCCCTGCGCTGGACGCCCGACAACCCTGATACGAACGACGTGGATCTGGATGCTCGCCAGCTACGGGTACTGGGCAAGGGCAGGCGGGAGCGTGTCGTCGTCATCGGCCGAGAGGCAGTCAGGGCACTCGATCGCTACCTTCGGTACCGCGACGGCGGGTGCCGGTATGGCAAGGCGCTCCGGCCGCACCATGCCGCGCACCTGCCCAGCCTGTGGCTCGGACCCAAAGGCGCCTTCACCGAATCGGGGATGGGCCAGATGATCCATGAGCGGGGTGTGGCCGCCGGCCTGGGCAGCCACGTTCACCCGCACATGTTTCGGCGCACCTACGCCCACAAGATGCTCGCCGGAGGCATGAACGAGACCGACCTCATGACCCTCGCGGGCTGGCGCTCGCGGACGATGGTCTCGCGCTACGCCGCTTCGGCAGCCGCCGAGCGAGCAACAGAGATCGCCAAGCGGATGAGCCCGGGCGACTCGCTGTAGGTGAACTGGCGCTTGGTTAGGCATGGCCAGCGGGCAGGAGTAAGACTGACTCTGGCGCTTCGAAAGATTGACTCTTACTCTGAGCCGATCTAGAGTTGGCCGATGATGTCGATCGGCCAGTCCCAGCTGGATTCTGCGCTTCGGGCGCTCGGCGAGCTCCTGGCGGCTCGAGGCCTCCACTACGAGGTTGTCGTCATCGGGGGCGGCAACCTGATCCTGCAAGGGCTGGTCACGCGACCGACCACCAGGGACCTCGACCTGCTTGGCTCGCGAACGGCGAGTGGAGTCGAGCGGATGCGGCCAATGCCCGAACCGCTTCGCACGGCAGTTCTCGACGTCGCCCGAGCCTACGGACTGGCGGACGACTGGGTGAACCTTGGCCCCGAGTCGCTGCTCGATTTCGGCCTGCCGGAAGGGCTTGTGGATCGCCTGGAGCGACGCGACTACCGCGGGCTCGTCATCTGGCTGGCGGGTCGCTTTGACATGATCTGCTTCAAGCTCTACGCCGCGGTGGACCAGGGACCTCGGAGCCGCCACCTGCAGGATCTCGAGGAACTCGGCCCGGACCGGGAGGAGCTTCTTGCCGCCGCCAGCTGGACCCTCAGCCAGGATCCATCGCCCGGCTACCGATCGATGCTCGTCGAGACGCTCGGTCGCCTCGGAGTGGAGGATGCCGATGGCCGGCTCGACTAGCGCTCTCCAGAGCGCCCTTCTCGACCGGGCCTGGATCCAGTGGATCGCGCTGGGCGTTGATGCTGTCGGCGAGCGTGACGACGCCGTGGTGGACCCTGAGGCGCTTGTCGCCCTCACGGCGGAACTGGGTGACGCCGACGCGCGCCTGCGCGATGTGAGCACCGACTGGTGCGTCGCGTATGGGCGGTACGTCAATGGTGCGCGCCTCAAGCAGGTTGTCCGAGAGTTGGGAACGCCGCCCGAGGCGATCGGTGAATATGTGGCCACGGTCGCGGCTGCCGCCGGCCCCACCTGGCCCATGGCGACCCGTCCCCGACCTGGCTACGTGACGCGCGGAAAGGCTCGCCTTGGGTCGGCCCTGTCACCGTCACTGCTCAGGATCCGTCTGCGCGCCGCGTTCGGAGTCAATGCCAGGGCGGACATCTTCGCGGCCCTGCTGGCGGCCTCTTCGACCGGCCTGAGCGTCGCCGACCTGGCCCGGACGACGCGCTTCACGAAGCCAAGCGTGGCATTTGCGGTGGACGCGCTGGTGCTGGCGGGGTTGCTCGAGGAGCGGTTGGTCGGCAACGAACGACGCCTTGTCCTGATGAGCGCCGGCGAGATCCTCCCCGGACTGACGCCACCCGTTGCCCAGCCAGATTGGGTCGCGCGATTCGGCGTGGCGCTGGCAGCGCTGCGTTTCACAAGCCAGGCGGAGCTGCCACTTTCCGCTCGTGCTATCGAGGCACGCCGGGTCTCCGAGAGCCTACGGACTCGCATTCTGAGCGAGGGGCTACCTCAGCCGAACACCAGCGCGCTGGGCGACCAATTCGCCGACGCTTTCGATCGGTGGGTAGTTCAACTGGCGGACTTCCTGAGGAGTCCGAGCCAACGCGCGGAGGCGATTCTTCGAGATGCGTCCGCCCACGGTCGGCGCGATTGGACGCGGGCTGAGCTCCACGAGCGCAGCACATAACTGGGTCGGGAACGAGGGATGGCCACGAGGATGGCCGCGGCCGTGGGAGTCCCAGACTTGGGAAGCAGACACTCTGCCAGCTGAGTTACTCCCGCTCGGAGCAGAACGAGTTATAGCAGATTGGAAGCAAGGCGAGTCCCGCCCTGTGCTCGGGCGCGGATGACCGACGGATCCTCCCCGGCGTGTGACGCGCAGAGCGACGCGAACGGCTCCTAGATGGCGGAGTAACACATAACGTGCCTCGGGTTCCACCGATCGACGCAACACCTTGATTGGTGCAGTGTCGATCGGGAGGTGGGCCCATGGCGCACTGGGACAGGCCAGGGTTGACGGCCGAGCAGAAGCGGGAGATGTGGTCACGC